>Ga0255347_1000084_pt1 | contig 172714 bp, 152 predicted proteins | sample wastewater_treat_2_FD_192479 | JGI IMG/M metagenome (GOLD analysis project Ga0255347, IMG submission 192479) | Wastewater microbial communities from Lulu Island WWTP, Vancouver, Canada - plant24 | ecosystem: Engineered > WWTP > Wastewater > Unclassified | place: Canada: Vancouver, British...
AAGGTTGTGGGTGTTTTGGAAAAAGATACAACTGGCGCCTTTTAATGAAATCCTGTACATGAACAACAGGAGCCGTGCCAAGGCCCCTCCGCCATGCAACCCGCTGCCCAGGCCGGAAATGGAGACTACCCGCGGTATCCGCAAGACACGCGCCGCCAAGGCGCCATAGATATTGGCTTTGATGGAAAAGGTCATCACCACGCCAGGCCGGATCTGCTTCATGAGACGGTGATATGTGTTAAATACTTTCATGTCGGCCAGGATGCTGGTGCCCCGGCGCTGCACCTCCAGGTGGTGGCAATCACATCCCTTTTCGACAAAAAACTTCTCATTACCATCGAAGGGGCCAAGAATGCTTATCCCATAACCACTGGAAAGCAAGCCGTCCACCAGCTCTTCCCGAAGAGCCAGCAGCCATTTGTAGGAGGTCATTAATGTAAGGATGTTCATCTGCTGTGTTCTTCTGTCTTTATTATTGAAGCGGAAAAATCAACGTATCGGATGCCCTGGCGTCTGCCCATGTTCTCTTCCCCCTGATAGACCAATCCGCCCAGCACCTTGTCAACCACAGATACCCTGCCGCTGAGAAAACGCAGCAATGGGTTGAATATTCTGGTGAGCGCGATCCGCCTGCCATGAAAAGCGGCGATGGCCTGTACCAAGGTACCGGTGTTTACCGTTTCCTGATTCCGTGGTAAAAACAAGCCCTGTTGCTGGCTGTCAATCAGCCATCGTACAAAAATGGACAAATTATCAATAAACAGCATGGAACGTTCATTGGAGAATCGGGGAAAGAAAGGAGAGACACGGGCAAACCTGGCCAGCGCCGGATAATTTCCCTTGCATCCCGGGCCATAGATCATCGGCGGCCGCAGAATACATACCGCAAAGGAACTGTCATGCAGGGATTGCAGGTTTTTCTCAGCCGCCAGCTTGCTTTTTCCATAAAGATCCTTGGGGGCGGGACGGGTATCCGGGGCGATCGTCACGGGGTTTTTAATGCTTCCGTGCTCGCCATAAACACTCATGCTGCTGAGAAAAATAAACTGGCCGACTCCTTCTTTTTTTGCCTTTCCGGCAACTTCCGCCGGCAATTCCGCGTTGACCTTCCAATATCTGTCCCGCCCAGCCTGATCCAATTTCTTTGTATTGATATGCGCTATCCCCGCTACATGGAACACGCTGTCATAACCGGAGAAGTTCTTTTTATGCCATGATCCGTCAATCGTGTCAGCGGTGTCGACCTGATACTGCTCCGGCCACTGGGCAAGGTATTTCCCGACCGAGGTGCCGATATAGCTGTTCGCACCGGTGATGAGAATCCGTTTCATGGGCGCACCGCCTTGTCCTGCTCCTTACGATGTATTTCCCCCGTGCCGCCTTCCACAACACCTTCACGCTTGAAAATGGAAACGATGGTGCCAAAGAAGCATTTGGCGTCAAACACAAAGCTCATCCTCTGAACATATTCCCCGTCCAGTCTTGCTTTAACGGGGATTTCCAGCTCGTCACGGCCATTGATTTGCGCCCAGCCTGTCAGGCCGGGCAGCACGTCATTGGCACCGTATTTGTCGCGTTCCGCTACCAGATCATCCTGATTCCACAGGGCGGGGCGAGGACCGATGACGGCCATGTCGCCTTTTAGGATGTTGAAGATCTGGGGCAGCTCGTCCAGGCTGGTTTTGCGCAGAAAACGCCCCGCCTTTGTGATGTACCGGTCGGGGTTTGCCAGCAAATGGGTGGGAGTATCCTTGGGAGTATCCGTGCGCATGGTGCGGAACTTCATGATGGAAAAGGTTTTCTTGTGCAGCCCCACTCGTTTTTGACGAAAAAGGACAGGGCCCCGGCTCTCCAGCTTGATCAGCGCAGCGATGACAAAAAATATGGGCAAAAGTATAACAATACCCACCCCTGACAGGACGATATCAATCGCTCGTTTGCCGAACGACCGATAGAAAGAACACCCCATACCCTCCCAAAAACCTCCCTGGTCTTGTATGGGAGTATAGCATATTGACCCCATATTGTGAAGAATTGGGTCCATTTGCCCGTCAGCGTCCAAGAGACGGAGGGGCAGAATGTCCGGCAGGCGTTTCAGCGGGGGATCGGCGCCGGCGTCCACCCAGCCCACGCGATAGCTGCCGGGCATGGTTTCATACAGGACGCACATGGCCTGGCCCTGCTTGGCCAGCATCACTACCTGGTCCTTCAGTGACACGGCGGCCTTGCCGCCAGTCGCGCGGGAACCCTTCAAATCCGGCCGAGGAAAACAGGCAGGCGAACGTCTTTTTTGAGGTTGACATACATCGGCTCAGCGTCCAGGAAAACATTGGGCAGACGGGACGCCTTCGATGTCAGCCTTCAGCGCCTCCCTGGCTGTATAAATTGTGAACGCGTCAAAGGTGGCGGCGGCATTTCTATCCACCGGCATGAATTGTGGATGCAGATCATGGCTTCAAGGGAATGACCAGGCTCTCCTGCGCCCGCTCCCCGCTCAAGGAATACACCGGCACCAGGCCCAGCACATCGGCCTGCGTGATGAAGCCTTGCATGTACCGGAACACACATAAGCCCTGGTCATCCTCCCAGCCCGAAAGCTGGAAGGAGGCCCGGTTGCCCTCGTAGAGCCGGTAGCCTATCAGGGTGTCAAGGCCGGGCGCCGGATTCTTCCAGGCCTGGGGCAAGACAGTATAGACGCTGACACCCGAAATGCTGCCGTCCGCGGCGCGCTGCACCACCGCTTTGGCCTGGTACTGCTCAAATTCCCTGGTGTCGCTATAGGGTCCCCCCGGGATCAGGGACAGGTCGGGTTTGCCCATCAGCGCGTTCTCCGGCACAAAACCGCGCATGGCAGTCTGGCCGTTCATCACTTCCACATAGGCCCATTCAACGCCAATGCTGCTGAGACGGATAAGCTCCTGCCCCTGTTTCAGCTGCAAAACTGTTTCCTTTGAAAACAGGGGATCATCCGTCAGCGCTGCATCCCGCGAGAGCAGCATGGTTTGCGGCATGAACTGCAAGGACGGCACGCTTGCTCCCTTTGGAAGAGCGGAGGCGTCAATATAGCCGATGCGCATGTGGCTTGCGGAAATATCATACTGTATCAAGGCCCATCCATCCTCCACGCCGAACACCTGAATCCAGTCATTCGTGGATACAGCTGCCTTGCCGCCTGCCGCGCGGTAATACAGGGCGCCCGGGCCGGAATAAACCGGATATTTTTTCCCCGAGGTGAACTGCACCCGCCTGGCTTTCAGCTCTCCTCCCGGAATCTCCGGCGGGTTGCTCAGCTTTTCACGGGCTTCCTCAAGCGACCTGGGAAAAGCGGACAGGCTGAAGTAGCGCAGGTCATTCTCATAGGTGCCGTAAACGGGCTTTGCATCATACACAGTGCGTCCCGCTGTAATCTTGGTGACATACAGCACCCCGGGCGTCCAGTCTCCGTCTGTTGCCCGGGCGATGATATTCAGCGAATCGCCTGTGCCAAAGTCGTACTGTGAAAGCCCAAGAAAACGCCAGACACCCTTGTTGTCCCTGAAAAAACTCAGCACATCCTCCCTGCCCCTCTCATCGGGGTTTTGATCCCGGTAGTAGAGTCTGAACCAGTTGTAGTCATCCTCATCCTCAAACACCGGCACCCGGCTGCCCTGATAGAGAGGCTTGGGAGACTGCACCATGAACTTCCAGGCGCCGCCGCGATATTCCAGGATGCACAGCACGTTTTCTTCACCTTTTTTCATCACAAAAAAGGCGGGCACCCCCTCGGCGCTGTTGCCGCCCGCCGGGTAAAAGGTAAAGCCTGCCGCTACGCTGTAGCCCGCCCAGCGATCGCCGGAAAAGGCCCCGGCGAACTCCGCCGGAACAGCCCCCCGGTAGGTCTCACCCCATGCGGGCAGGGCGCATACAAGCGCCATGGTCAGGGCCATCAAACCGATTGTCAGAAGCTTTTTCATCATCTCATCACCTTTCGTTTTTTAGAGCCTCTCACCTTCTCTGACAGCCAGGGCGACGGAAATGTTGCACCGGAAATCATTTTATTTGTTGTCGTGGAAAGATATCAATGCCACACTGTTGGCATACTCAAGCAATTGCTCTGTGCCTTCTGCGGCCCTGATGCTGAAGGTCTGGCCATCCCTGTCCCAGACAAGAATCCGGCCGTCAGCCGACTGCACAAGCAGCGCAGTAGTGCCGTCTGAAAGCGCATGGTAGCTGAAGCCGGTTGCCTCATTAAAGCTTGGCACGGCAGTGCGTTGGTACTCCGTAAAGATCAGCTGGCGCCCTTCTGCGCTGCGGAATACAGCAACAGCATCATCAATGCCAGCATCCATACCAACAAGGACATAGGTTTCCGGGAGTATGGGCAAGTACTTCCCTGCCCATTGCGGTTCCCGGCTCGTTTCGGGGGCCGGCGTCTGAGTGGGTTCAAGGGTTGGCGTAGGGCTCAGGACCGGCGTGGGAGAAACCGTCGGCACGCTGCTGATGGCAGGCGATGGGGGCGCCGTCACGGGTTCTGCGCTCGGGCTGGGTGAAGGGCCGTATGTGTGAAGGATGCCCGGCGTACCGCTGCCCAGGCTGCCTGTCGGCTGTGACAGCACCACCGTATCCTGGGGAGGCCGGGCAAGCCGGAGCGTGCCCAGCATGATCAGCGCCAGGCTGGCCGCCACCAGCGCATAGCGCCAGACATTCCGGCGGCGCTTGCGCAGACGCAAATGAATCTGCTGCGCAAGCTGTTGCCTGTTTCTGCCATACATGGCATCCGCCTGACGGCGCAGATCAGCATCCTGCTCCAGGGTTTCCTGCAGATTGCTGACCTCCTCCTGCGCCAACTCCAGAAAGGCTTGACGCAGCGTCCGATCCTGGTGTTTGTTGCCTTCTGCCACCTCAATCCCTCCTTTCTGCCAGCATTTCCCTGAGCCGTTTTCGTCCCCGGGAGAGCATCGCGCGGACCGAAACCGCCTGAACCCCCAGGGCATCCGCTACCTGCGTGTCCGTCAGGTTGTGCACATAGCGCAAGGTCATCGCGTCCCGCTCCCGCCGGGGCAAGCGCCTGATGGCGTCTTTCACCCTTTCCACCGCGTCCCGGTCAAGCGCCTGGGCTTCCGGGTTTTCCTTCATATCTGCCGAGATGATGTCCTGAATCAGCTCTGCCTGCCGCATCGCCCGGGATTTGTTTTGGCGATAGAGGTTGATGGCAGTGTTCCTGACTGCAATGACAAGATAGGAGGCCAGTTTGTTGCACTCCAGCCCCCTGAGGATATGGATTTTTTGTGTCAGCTTGAGCATGACCGCCTGCACGGCGTCTTCCGCGTCCTGGGGATGACGCAATACCTTCAGCGCCTGGGCATACAGCAGGCGATAATAGGTATGATAAATATCTTCCAGATAATCCGCGTCGTCGGGTCTGTCCGCCAGCAGCATCATGAACAGCATCAGGGAATGTCCTTTATTGATCGCAGCTTCAGTGTACCGCAAAGGGAAAGGCAAATGCAAAGACGGATCTTCGCCTGATGCCCGGCGTTTGGCCGCCTGTCCTTACAAGCGGTGATCGCCCGTTTCCCGGTGAAAAATATTCCGCAACATGCGGGTACCCGGTTATTTTCGTGCGACGCCGCTGTCCCGCGCGGCCTGCGCCACTGCCTGCGCAACCGCCGTGCCCACACGCTCGTCAAAAGCATGCGGGAGGATGTAGTTCTCCGTCAATTCGCAGTCGCTGACCAGGCCCGCGATGGCCCGGCTGGCAGCCATGTTCATCCGGTCGTTGATGCGCGTTGCCCGCACGTCCAGGGCGCCGCGGAAAATTCCGGGGAAAGCCAGCACATTGTTGATCTGGTTTGGAAAGTCGCTTCGCCCGGTACCCACTACGCGCGCGCCGGCAGCCAGGGCTTCATCGGGGAAAATTTCCGGTACCGGGTTGGCCATGGGCAGCAGGATGGCGTCCCCGGCCATGGTCTTCACCATGTCGCCGGTCACCAGGCCGGGACCGGACACACCCAGGAAGACATCGGCGCCCACCAGGGCATCCGCCAGCGTGCCCTGCTTTTTCTCAGGGTTGACGCGTTTGCACAACTCGGCCTGATCCGGCGCCAGGCCCTCACGGCCCTCATAGAGGATGCCCTTGCGGTTGACAAGGTATATCTGCGGGCCCGCGCCCATATTGAGCAGGTGCCTGGCAATCGCGATGCCGGCGGCGCCTGCGCCTGAAATGACGATCTTGATCTGCCCGATGTCTTTGTTCACCAGCTTGAGCGCATTGAGCATCGCAGCGCCGGCGACAATGGCCGTGCCGTGCTGGTCATCGTGAAAAATCGGGATGTCGCAGATTTCCTGCAGGCGCTTTTCAATTTCAAAGCAGCGCGGAGCGGCAATGTCCTCAAGATTGATCCCGCCAAAGGAACCCGAAATCAGGTAGATGGTGCGGACAATCTCGTCCACATCCTTGCTGCGGATACACAGCGGGAAAGCGTCCACGCCAGCAAAGGTCTTAAACAGCGCGCACTTGCCCTCCATGACCGGCATGCCGGCCTCCGGGCCGATGTCGCCCAGCCCCAGTACCGCCGTGCCATCAGTGACCACCAGCACCAGGTTGTTGCGCCGGGTCAGGTCAAAGGACAGGTCCACATTGTCCCTGATGGCCAGGCAGGGCGCAGCCACGCCCGGTGTGTACGCCAGGGACAGATCCCGGGCATTTTTGACAGGCGCCCTGGCGATGACCTCGATCTTGCCGCCCCACTCTTTGTGCAGGCGCAGCGCTTCTTGTTGGATGTCCAAAACAGCAATCCTCCTTATGCAAATACCGCAGCAAAATGCTATCACAGCGCGGATAGCCTGTCAATGCGCCGGGCGCCCGCCGCGCCCCGGCCTGGGCAGCTTGGTTCCCAAGCCACACAACTTCATAACCATTTGGGAAGCCGCGCCCCGGCCTGGGCAGCTTGGTTTCTTGTTGTTTTATCAGTATTTTTGTTGAGCGGGGGCAAAGGCATCTGGTATGATAGACGCATCGAAAACCGGAGGCAGGGTATGGAAGGTAGACAAAGGCCGGGCGTATCGGCCAGGTTGCTGTTCATGGTGACCGCGCTGTTTTGGTGCGCTCAATACAGCTATACGCAGTTTATCAACCCGGAGCTGGAACGCATGGGCATGAGCGCCGCCTTTATGGGGTTGGTTTCGGGCGCCTACGGCTTTACGCAGATGGTGCTGCGCATTCCCCTGGGCATCCTGTCTGACCGCCTGCGGCGGCACAAGCCCTTTGTTGTCATCGGCTGCCTGATGACCATGCTTTCAGGCTTGGGCTTCCTTGTGTATTACAGTCCCCCGGGCTTTCTCATCAGCCGGGGTCTGGCCGGAGTAGCTTCCGCAGCCTGGGTATCCTTTACGGTGCTGTACAGCAGCTATTTCCCCCATACCGAAGGACCCCGGCGCATCTCTCAGCTCAACGCCGCCAATATGGGCGGTCGCCTGGCCGGCTATTTGCTGATCATCCTTATCGTCCCGCTGCTGGGCATCCTTTCCGCCTTTTGGTTCAGCGCGCTTGCGGGGGGGATCGCGTTGCTCATGAGCCTGCCGCTTCAGGAAAGCAGCCAGGATACACAGGGCATCACCCTGCGGGACATCGGACAGGCCGCGCGGGATCCCTACCTGCTGGCCTGTTCAGTCATCGGCATTCTGACCCAGGTGGTGGCCTTCAGCACCTATTACGGCTTCACAGTCAACGCGGCCAAGCGTCTGGGGGCCGCCAGCGCAGAATTGACTTGGCTGAGCATCTCGTTGCTGGTCCCTACCCTGGTCATGAACCTGCTGATCACCAGCCGGAGGATGCGCGTCTTTTCCATGCGCACGCTTGTCTTCCTGGGTTTTGTGCTGTCAGCGGGCTATTGCATCTTGGTGCCCCTGACAGGCAGCCTGACGCAGCTGTACCTGATCCAAACCCTGGCCGGCTTCTCGAGTTCGCTGACCTTTTCCGTGCTGATGGGCCAGAGCATCCGTGACATTCCCCAGCGCCTGCGCGGGGTGGGCATGGGCTTTTACCAGGCGGTCTATGGCATCGGGATGACGCTGGGGCCCATCCTGATGGGCGTGACAATCGACGCGCAGGGCCTGGACAATGCCTTTAGGATCATGGCGGTTATTTCCATGCTGTCGGGCTTGCTTTCTTGGAAGCTGATGAACATTCCCCCCAGAAAGCTTGAGAAGACAGGCGAAAATGTGTAGAATGTTATAAAACATTAGTTTTGATTGAAAGGAGAGTATTATGAAGTATGACCTGATCGCACCCACCAGCATGGGCATCCGCCTGAGTCCCCTGGAGCGCCAGCCAGTTGGCATTACCAGGCTGTATACCATGTATGCCACCAGCGCGGAGAGCAATGTGCTGAACGTTTCCGCCGCCCTGGGGCTCAAAGCCCATGTGCTGACCGCTTTTGTCAAGGGCAGCCCGATCGCCGACTTCATCAGGGGAGAGCTGCGCCGCCGCAACATCACCTATGAGGGACCTGAGGTAGCGCAGGGCGGCCCCTGGGGCTACCGGCATCAGATCAACATTGCCGACGCCGGCTTTGGCGTGCGGGGCCCGCGGGTGCACAACGACCGGGCCGGCGAGGTAGGCCGGTTGCTGACCCTGGCGGATTTTGATCCGGAGCGGCTGTTCGCCCGGGACGGCGTGCGCATGATGCACCTGTCCGGCCTTTTTGCGGCCTTGTCCCCGCAAACTGCCAAACTGTGTGTCCAGCTGGCTGAAATCGCCAAGCAGCACGGCACCCAGGTCAGCTTTGACCTGAACTACCGCGCTTCCTTCTGGGCTGGAAGGGAGGAGGAGCTGCACGCCGCCTTCACGCGCATCGCATCGCTGTCAGACGTTCTGATCGGCAATGAGGAGGATTATCAGCTGGCCCTGGGCATCCATGGTCCCGAAGCCGGCGGCGAGGACATCAGCGGGCAGATTGAGGATTTCAAGGGCATGATCAAAGCGGCGCAAGCGGCCTTCCCCAATGTTCAGGTGTTCGCCACCACCCTGCGCGAGGTATTGGACGCCAACCGCCATCTGTGGGGCGCCATCCTGTACATGGACGGCAACTGGCATCTGGCTGCGCAGCGTGAAATCCAGATCCTGGACCGCATTGGCGGCGGTGACGGTTTTGTCGGCGGGCTGCTCTACAGCCTGCTGCGCGGCTTTGAGGCCGAGAAATGTCTCCAGTTTGCCTGGGCGACCGGCGCGATGGCCACCACGATGCTGGAGGACTACGCCACCCCGGCGGACGAAGCGCAGGTTCTCGCTGTCTGGCAGGGCAACGCGCGCGTGGTACGCTAAGACCGCAGAAAAATGACATGACCAGGCGCGTATATCTCAAACCCGCCAGGGATGCCCGGGTTGTTTCCGGGCATCCCTGGGTGTTTGCAAGCGATGTTGAACGGGTGGAGCGCGAGGTAGTCTCGGGCGATGTGGTGCAGGTGCTGTCCGCGCGCGGCAAGCCGCTGGGCCAGGCCCTGTACAACGCGCAATCGCAAATCCGTCTGCGCATGCTGGCTGGCGCGGAGGAGCAGGTGGATGGCGCCTTCATCCGCCGCCGCGTTTCTAAGGCCGTTGCGCTGCGCCGGCAGCTGGGTGATTTGGCGGCCTGCCGCCTGATCAACGCGGAAAGCGACTGCCTGCCCGCGGTGACCGCCGACCTGTTTGACGGGGTCATCTCGCTGCAGATCCTGTCTCTGGGCATGTCGCGCTTCCGTCAGGAACTTGTGGATGCCCTGGTGGAGGAAATCAGGCCCCGGGGCATCTGGGAGCGCAACGATGTGCCGGTGCTGGCGCTGGAGGGCATGGAGCAGTCCACAGGGCTGCTGTACGGCGAGGTGCCCGCGCGTGTGGAAATCAAGGAAAACGGCGTGCGGATGCTGGTGGATGTCAAACAGGGGCAAAAAACCGGCTATTTTCTGGATCAGAAGGAAAACCGGGCAGCCATCGCCCCCTACTGCAGGGATGCGCGCGTGCTGGATATCTGTACGCACACGGGCTCATTCGCCCTGCACGCGAAAACATACGGCGCCAGGGAGGTGACGGCCGTGGACCTGTCCGCCCCTGCCCTGGATTTGGCTGCGCAAAACGCCCGGCTCAACGGTTTTGAAGACGTGCAGCTTGTCAACGCCAACGCCTTTGACTATCTGCGGCAACAGTCCGACAAGGGCGAAACCTATGACCTGATCGTGCTGGATCCGCCCGCCTTTGCCAAGAACAAGGCCAGCCTGGCCGGCGCTGCCAGGGGCTATAAGGAAATCAACCTGCGCGCCATGAAAATGCTGGCCGATGGCGGCATCCTGGTCAGCTGCTCCTGTTCCCAGGCCATGGTGCCCGAGCTGTTTCTCAACACCCTCCGGGAGGCCGCCGGGGACGCGCGGGTGACGCTGCAGCAGCTGGAATGGCGCGGTCCGGCGCGCGACCACCCCAGCCTGCCGGCCGCGCCCGAAACCAACTATCTCAAATGCGGCATCTTCCGGGTGCTTCGTTAAACGCAGCGGCTGTTCATTGCGAAGGATGACCCGCTCGCCGCCGGGCTCTCCCTGACTTGACAGACAAACGCAGGATCATTGGGCCCCTCGCCTTGCGGGGGGCTGCTTTCATGAGTATAATGGGCACATATCGTGAAAGGTGGGATCAACATGAGCGTAGACAACGAAAAATCCAATTTTATCTGGGACATCATAGACCAGGATCTCAGGGAGGGACGGGTGGAGCGGGTCCACACGCGCTTCCCGCCGGAACCCAACGGTTATTTGCACATCGGCCACTGCAAAGCGATGGTGGCGGATTTTGTCACGGCTGAGCGCTACGGCGGGCTGTGCAACCTGCGCTTTGATGATACCAACCCTGAAAAGGAAGAAACCGAATATGTCGATGGCATCATGGAGGACATCCGCTGGCTGGGCTTTGAGTGGAACGGCGGTCTGTATTTCGCCAGCGATTATTACCAGCAGTGCTACGACATCGCTGAGGACTTTATCAGGCGCGGCCTGGCCTATGTGGACGAGCTGAGCCAGGAGGAAATCCGCGAATACCGCGGCACGCTGACCGAGCCCGGCCGCAACAGCCCCTTCCGCGACCGCCCGCCACAGGAAAGCCTGGACCTGTTCCGCCGCATGCGCGCGGGCGAGTTCCCCGAGGGCAGCTATGTTTTGCGCTCCAAGATCGACATGGCCTCGCCCAACATCAATATGCGCGATCCGGTCATGTACCGCATCCTGTTCAAGGAGCACCACCGTACCGGCAACGAGTGGTGCATCTATCCGATGTATGACTTCTCCCACCCCCTGGGCGACGCCATCGAGGGCATCACGCACTCCCTGTGCTCTCTGGAGTATGAGGATCACCGGCCGCTGTATGACTGGGCGGTTGAACACGCGGGCTTTCGCGAGCCGCACACGGACAGGCACGGCTACAAGACCTTCGGCCCCCGGCAGATTGAGTTTGCCAGACTCAACCTGACGCGCACCGTGATGAGCAAGCGCCACCTGCGCCGCCTGGTGGACGAGGGCTACGTCTCCGGCTGGGATGACCCGCGCATGCCCACCCTGATCGGCATGCGCCGGCGCGGTTACACGCCCGAAGCCATCCGGGACTTTATCGACCGCGTGGGCCTGGCCAAGGCGGACAGCGTGGTGGATTTCGGGCTGCTGGAATTTTGCGTGCGCAACGACCTGGGGAACAAGACATCCCGGATGATGGCGATGCTCAACCCGCTCAAGGTGGTCCTGAGCAACTGGCCGGAGGACAGGGTAGATATCCTGGAGCAGGAAAACCATCCCGACCATCCGGAGTTCGGCAGCCGCCAGGTACGCATGGGGCGCGAGATCTATATTGAGCAGGAAGATTTCATGGAGAACCCGCCCGGCAAGTATTTCCGCCTCAGGCCCGGCGGCGAAGTGCGCCTGAAGGGCGCCTACATCATCAAGTGTGAAGAAGCCGTCAAACGGCCGGACGGCAGCATTGACCACCTGGTGTGCACAGTGGATCAGGACAGCCGTTCAGGCTCCGAAGGCTCCAGGCGCAAGGTCAAAGGCACCCTGCACTGGGTGGACGCAGGCACCGCGCTGCCGTTTGAGGCGCGCCTGTACGAGCCGCTTCTGGCTGATCCGGATGACATCGACGACGATACCGATAAAAAGGACTTTATCTCCCGGCTCAACCCCGACAGCCTCAAGGTCACGCAGGGGCTGATGGAGCCCGGCCTGGGAGACGCGCAGGTGGGCGATACCTTCCAGTTCCTGCGCAACGGCTATTTCTGCAAGGACAGGGACTCCACCCCGGAGCTTGCGGTCTTTAACCTGGTCGTCGGGCTCAAGGACAGCTACAGGCCGCAGCAAAAAGCCTGAAGGACCGGAGATTGCCGGAAAATCCCCTGCCAGCAGCCCTTTGGCGACTTGAGGCGATTGAAAAGCTCCGGCCGATCCATTACATGATGGATTGGCCGGCATGAAGGAGAAGCATGAACGAAGTCCGCACGCGCTTTGCGCCTTCCCCCACCGGGTTTATGCACCTGGGCGGCCTGCGCACCGCCCTGTACTGCTATTTGTTTACCCGCAAGCACAAGGGCAAGTTTATCCTGCGCATTGAGGATACCGACCAGGAGCGCTATGTGGAGGGCGCCACCGAGGTCATCTATCATACGCTGCGCGAATGCGGCATATACTGGGATGAGGGGCCGGACATCGGCGGGCCGGCGGCACCCTATGTCCAGTCGGAGCGCAAGGACAGCTATCTGCCCTACGCCAGGCAGCTGATCGCCTCCGGCCACGCTTATTATTGCTTTTGCAGCCGCGAGGAACTCCAGCAAAGGCGCGAAGTCGCTGAGTCCCGGGGCCTGACCTGGAAGTATGACAAGCACTGCCTGCACCTGGACAAGGGCGAAATCCAGCGCAGGCTGTCCGCCGGGCAGCCGTATGTGGTACGGCAGAACACGCCGCTTGTGGGTGACAGCGGCTTTGACGATCTGGTCTATGGGCACATCAGCGCGCCCAATGAGACGCTGGATGACATGGTGCTCATCAAGGCGGACGGCATGCCCACCTATAATTTTGCCAACGTCATTGATGACCATTTAATGGGCATCACCCATGTCATCCGCGGGATGGAATATCTGTCCTCCACGCCCAAGTACAACCTGCTCTACAGGGCCCTGGGCTGGTCCATCCCCATGTACATCCACCTGCCCACTGTTATGCGCGACGCCAAGCACAAGCTGTCCAAGCGCGACGGGGACGCCTATTACAGCGATTTTATCAAAAAGGGCTACCTGACGGAAGCGCTGATCAACTACCTGGCCCTGGTCGGCTGGAACCCTGGCGATGAGCGCGAGTTTTTTACCATGGAAGAGCTGATCGAAGCTTTCAGCGTGGAGGGTTTGAGCAAGTCCCCCGCCATCTTTGACATCAACAAGCTGACCTGGTTCAATGCCGAGTACATCCGCCGGATGGATCCGGACAAATACCTGGCGATGGCCATGCCCTGGTTTGAGCAGGCCCTGGGAGGCATGAAAATCGACTGCACGCGCCTGGCGCAGCTGATGCAAAGCCGCACTGAGGTATTCAGCCACATTCCGGGCATGATTTCCTTCCTCAGGGAGCGGCCGGATTTTGATGTCTCGCTGTATGAGAACAAAAAACAAAAATCCACCATCGCATCCTCGTCCGGGGCGCTGGAGCTGTCCCGCGCATTGCTTGACAGCCTTGAAACATGGACAGAAGAGCGTATCCATGGCGCGCTGCTGCCCGGCATCGCGGCAGCAGGGCTGAAAAACGGCACCGTGCTTTGGCCCCTGCGCATTGCGCTGTCCGGCCAATTGTCCACCCCCGGCGGCGCCATTGAAATCGCCTATCTGCTGGGGCGGGAGGAAACCTTCCGCCGTCTGGACAGCGCCCTTCGCGCACTGCGCGCGCAGGGATAAGCGGATGTATCTGAGAACCTGGTAAAAAGAAAGCAAAAGCAGGCCATATAACTACCCCGATCCCTTGTGAGGCGCCGTAAAACTGTGTATACTGTCTTAAGAATAACAGGAGGTGACAATAGATGAAATCCGTTCCCATTAAACTCAGCTTTGCCGAGGAAGTCAAAACCTTTGTCAACGTGGCCAGCCGCTACGACTATGACATGGATCTGCGCGCCGGCCGCCACGTGGTGGATGCCAAATCCATCCTAGGCATCTTTTCCCTGGATTTGAGCAAGCCGATTACCCTGGAAGTGTACGCAGAGGACTGTGACGACCTGCTTGAAGAACTCAAGCCGTTCATCGTCTAAACCGCCCCACCCCTGACCTGCTACGGCACACCTGTGCACAGCAGGTTTTCTTCATTTATACATAAAGGAGACAACGACATGGCACGCATTATTGGTCAGGCGCTTCCCAACATCCCCTGGGAGGACAAGCCCCAGGGCTGCACAGCTCCTGTATGGCGCTACAGCCGCAACCCGATCATCCCCAGAAACGCCATTCCTTCCTCCAACAGCGTGTTCAACTCGGCCGCCGTCCCCTTCAACGGCAAGTTCGCCGGCGTGTTCCGCTGCGACAACAAGGCCGTGGAGATGAATATCCATGCGGGCTTCAGCGATGACGGCATCAGCTGGAACATCAACCACGAGCCCATCACCTTTCTGGGCGACCCGGAGATTACCCGGCTGCAATACCGCTATGACGCGCGCGTGTGCCAGGTGGAGGGCAAGTATTATGTGGTCTGGTGCAACGGCTACCACGGCCCCACGATCGGCCTGGGCTATACGGATGATTTTCAAACCTTCCACCAGCTGGAAAATGCCTTCCTTCCCTATAACCGCAACGGCGTCCTTTTCCCTCGCAAAATCAACGGCAACTACATGATGCTCAGCCGGCCTTCGGACACCGGCCACACCGCCTTTGGCGACATCTTCGTCAGCCAGAGCCCGGATTTGGTCTACTGGGGCAAGCACCGCCATGTGTTTGGCACATCGGGCGGCTGGCAGTCCACCAAGGTGGGGGCAGGCCCCACCCCGATTGAGACCGATGAAGGCTGGCTGATGATCTATCATGGCGTCATCACCACCTGCAACGGCTATGTCTACCGCTTTGGCGCGGCGCTGCTGGATCTGGAGCAGCCCTGGAAAGTCATCGTCCGCGGCAAATGGTATCTCCTGGGGCCGGAAACGCTCTACGAGCTTGCCGGCGACGTCCCGGGCGTCACCTTCCCCTGCGCGGCGCTGACTGACGCGCCCACCGGGCGCATCGCAATCTATTATGGATGCGCGGACTCCGTGACCGGGCTGTGCTTCACTACTGTGGATGAGGTGCTTGACTATATCAAGGCGCATCGGGAATAAGCGGAATGATACTGTGTGATACGCACGCGGACACCCTGCACCGCATGGCGGTGGAACCGAAAGGCCGGTATGACCTGAGTCTGGAGCGTCTGTGCGCAGGCGGGGTCAGCTTGCAGGTCATGGCCATGTATGTGGGAAAAGACCCTGCGCCTGACAAGGTCGCCGCCCTGTTTGAAAAAATGCTCGCGGCAAAGGACCGATTGCTGCGCGAAGGCTGGCTGCAAACCGATGATCCGGAAGAAGCCGCGGCCGGTCAGACACGGTTCATGCTGTCTGTGGAGGGCTGTGAGGTTTTTGAAGAAGGCCTGCACGCCATTGACCGCTACCGCCGGCTGGGCGTGCGCATGGCGGCAGTTACCTGGAATTACGAAAACAAGCTGGGCACCCCGGCTTGCCTCAACCCGGATGACGGGTTGAAGCCCTATGGCCTGACGGCAGTGCGCCATATGCAGCGTCTGGGCATCGCGGTGGATGTATCCCACCTGAACATCCAGGGTTTCTATGACATTCTCGGCAAAACGGACATGCCTCCCCTGGCCAGCCACTCCTGCTGCCGCGCGCTGCGGGACCATCCGCGCAACCTGTGGGATGATCAGCTCAAGGCCCTGTTTGCCGCCGGCGGCTATGTCGGCGTCAACTTCCTGCCGTATTTTTTGATCACGCCTGACAAGCCCTGCACGATCGACACGGTGATTGATCACATCGACCATCTGCACCAATTGGGCGGACAGGGCAAGGTGGGCTTTGGCAGTGACTTCGATGGTATCGGCGAGAAGCCGGAAGGCCTGGACAATCCCTCAGACTTCCCGGCCCTGCTGGAAGGGCTGCGCCGCCGCGGCTATCAGGAGCAGACCATTCAGGACATTGCCGGAAGGAACCTGCTGGCCTATTACAGGCGCATCGCAGGCTGACAAGGAGATTATCAGGATAGCGCCCAGGTGTTCCCTTCTTTGCGGCACATACCGTTTTTGACATGATATAAAGAGGCTGTGGCAGCCAAAAACCGGCCACAGCCTCTATTCTGAGGCAACAATGGACTTATTCGGACTTCATCCGCTCATACACTTCATAGGGATCCGCACCGGCCAGCGCGACTTGCACCAGCTGATCGCCATATTTTTCCAGGTAATTCAATGTCAGATGGAAGAGCACGTCAATCTCTTCCAGCCCGGGCAGCGTCCGCTCCACCAGCTGTACACCGCGTGAATAAAAAGCGCCGTTTTGCAGCTTCATCCCGAACTGCGCGTAAAAAATATCGTAGTTCAGCATGGTCAGAAACAGCGCTGTCTTCTCCTTGTTGGTTTCCAGCGCGCGAACTTCCGGGGTGGAAATGACCTCAATGGAATCATAATACACATTGACCACAACGCTGCAGGAGGGCAGGGCGCCCGTGAGGTTGAAGTCCAGTTTGAAGGTATTGTCATCAAGATCGTAATGATAACCCTCGTCCGCGAAAAACTCTTCCATCAGCAGAACCAGCTGGACAATGGTTTCCTCCTTGGCGCTCTCCTCAGCCAGACCGGTCAGGCCGGTCAGGAAAAACAGCGCTGCCAGCGCCACCGCAAGCAACTTTCTACTCATTCCGACACCTCCGTTTTTGTTTATTCTATCATATTCAAAGCTTTGGGTAAAAGACTTGCCCCATAAAAAAGCTGCTAATCGCCGCCGGCCAGCAGCAAGCGTTCGGCTGCCTGTCTGGCTGCGTTCATGGCGACCGGCAGGGGCAGCCTCTTCAGGGTCTCCATATCTGCCCAAACCCCGCCAGTCAAGGCCGCGCGGGACGCGACGCGCGCGCTGTACACGCGCATATTCCACACCCGGTGCGTAAAGACGTGACGGGCTGCGGTCTCCTCCCTGACAAGGGTCTGCCCCGGATCCACCCGCTGCGCCAGCGCCAGCGCGGCCTCCGGGCCATCGTCCCCTTCCCGCAGGGGAAACACATACATGCCCTTTAGCAGGGCTTCCCGGCGCCGTGTCAGCAGGACCCTGCCCCCGCACTCCAACAGCACCACAGCGACAGGCACCTGAACCGGCGGCTTCCTGGCCCTGATGCGCGGGAGCGCTGCGGGATCCCCCTGAGCAAGCGCCAGGCATTCAGCCTGAAGCGGACAGCGCCCGCAATCCGGCGTACCGGGCAGACAGATGGTGGCGCCCAGATCCATCAGGGCCTGGTTCATGTCCCCCGCGCGCGCAGGCGGCATCAGCCCCTGCCCCAGGCTGCGCAGCGTACGCGCGGCATCCGGCGCGGTGATCTCATGGGTGAAGTGATACAGGCGGCTGATCACGCGGTTGAGGTTGCCGTCCATGGCCGGCACCGGCTCATCATAGGCGATGGAAGCGATGGCCGCGGCCGTGTAGGGGCCGATGCCCGGCAGCTTGCCCAGGCCCCTGGCATCGCCCGGAAAGCGTCCGCCGTGCTCCTGAACGATGATGCGCGCAGCCTTGTGCAGGTTGCGCGCCCGGGTGTAATATCCCAACCCCTGCCAGGCCTTTAGCACCTGCTCCTCCTGCGCTGCCGCCAGGGAAAATACATCGGGGAACTGATCAAGGAAACGCTCATAATAGGGCCCTACAGTTTCAGTGCGCGTCTGCTGGAGCATGATCTCACTGAGCCAGACACGGTAGGGATCCCTGGTGCCGCGAAAGGAGAAGGCGCGCTGCTCACGGTCATACCAGCCCAGCAGCTTGCGGATAATCTCATCAGCCCGCCCGGTCACATCAACGCTCATTGCGCATCTTGGATCCGGCTGAGCTTCCTGAAGCAGGCAAGCTCCTCCATCAGCTCAGCGTGCAGCTCAAGAGAATTCCATTTGCTGTTGCTGTCCGTCAGCATGGCCTTGAGCCGCACCGGCGCGAGCCCCCGGTGATGAAAGCTGTCCAGGAAACTGGTCAGCATTCCTTTCTCGAGGAAGGCCATCAGCATCATTTCCTCTTTGAAGCCCTCCCCCTCATAGGCCAGATCGCTGCCCGGCTCAAGGCCGCACAGGGCGCCGATGGTCTGCAGGTAGGCCTCCGGAGGCACCAGAAAGGGCTGGATGCCCGCAGCCTGCGCCAGGGCGCGCACGGCAAGCGCGCGGTCCCCGTCCATGTTATAGCAAAGCACCATTGCCTGATTCATATCTTGTCCGCCTTTCAGGTTTCATGCCGGTATCATACCATATATCCCTGTCCCGTGAACGCTTGACGCCTTGTCAAAACTCCAGTAGGATAATGCTGACATGCGCTGAATCCAAGGGTGTCAAAAGGCATCGGAGCCTTTCTGAAGCAGGCAGCGGCGCGCTTCCGGAAAAAGTGTATTGGGAGTTTTTATGAGAAGCAGCAAAGTCCTCAAAATGACCCTGTCCGCGCTCCCTGATTAAGCCCAGCAAGCCATGAAAGTATTGGTGATTGACGGGCAGGGCGGCGGCCTGGGCAAGGCGCTGATTGCCGCGTTTATCAAGGCTTTTCCATCAATCCCCCTGATCGCGCTGGGCACAAACTCCCTGGCCACCAGCGCCATGCTGCGCGCAGGGGCGGCTGCCGGAGCGACCGGGGAGCACGCCATCGCCTGGCAGGCCAGGGACGCCGACCTTATCCTGGGCGCGGCAGGCATCCTGATCGTGGGCGCGATGATGGGAGAGATATCTCCTGCCATGGTAAACGCCGTCAGTCAAAGCCCGGCGGTCAAGATTCTGATCCCATCGCAGCGCTGCGGGCTGATCATCGCCGGCACCCGGCAGCTGAGCATGGAGGAAGCCGTGGCCGACACCATCAGCCGCGCCGCCGAAGTGTTGGCCGGCAGGGCTTGAATCCTCACAGGACAGGCGCTGACAGATAAAATTCAGGGCTGGCGCATATGCGCCAGCCCCTTTGTGATGATGAAGGCCTGCCTGGTTTACTTGCTTTGCTCCACCGTCATGATGGGATCCATAAACTGCAGCATCAGCTCCCGCCTCTCCTTGTTTTGCGGGGTGTTCTCCCAGAAGCGCTTGTACTCGGCCTTCGGGCTGGGGAAGCGGTAGTAGCTGATCCGGTTGCGGACAAACATCAGCACATTTGTGTCCCCGCCCAGGTGGTTGAGGATGCTGAAGGGCTGGTCAAACGCAAACATGGTGTTGGGCTGCGGCATATCCTCGGGCTCCACAATGCCCACATCGGCGTAGGAATTGTAGAAGTTGAGGTAATCGCTCAGGCGCTCGGTGCTGTAGTAGCCATGATGGTCATAAAACATCTTGTAGCTGACCACCACGGTGTCCTGATAGACATCCACATAGACCTCGCCCACCTGATAGATGTTGCTGGCAACCAGCTCAAAGGTCTGGCGGCCCTGAATGCTCAGGTCAATCGGGGTAAACATGTACCACAGATCGGTCAGTTCCGGGGTCACGTCACGGAAATGCGGCCCGAAGGACGACACGGTATTGTTGGGATAATACGTGTTGCGCAGCTGGTCGTAATGGAAGATTTCCACATTGTTGTTGTCCTTTTCGATGGTCAGCTTCTGCGCGACGTGGATATACTTCACAAAGCCGCCCGGGGTGGTAATTTTGTATCTGTAGGTGCGAACCTCGCCGTTCTTCGTCAGATTTTGGTAGATTTGCGCAGGCACCGGCAGGGGCGCATCGCCCTTTAGGATGGTGTAGGTCATGCTCTGGACAGTGATGCGCTCCAACTGGTCAAAAACCTCGATTTTGACCTGTACATCATAGTCATTGGTGTTCTCAACGGTGAAGGCGGTTTGGGGGGCATTGTCCTGAGGAAAACGGAACTCCTCAGCCCTGCTGACTTTAAGGGTGTCCGCCGCCAAAACCGCGCCGGGCAGCGCACTGATTAGCAGCCCAAAAACCAGTGACAGACTCAGCAGCTTTTTCATATTCCGATCGTTTCTCCTTTGTTCTCCTTGATTGCCCTGTTGAAAGGCTCATCCATACAACGAAGCAGGTCCGGGGTTTCATGCACGCCTCTTTCAGAATCCTGAACACGCTGCTCCGCTTTATATCATCTTGCCTGTCCTGCCCTCTATGAAGCCCGGAAACCGCGTTCACATTTCGTTTACCAACCTGTAAAAAATTCAACAAATTCTCAGGGTATGATAAAGATGCGGCAAAGCCCGCAAGCTTGATGATATATTTGGAAAGGATGATGATAATGAAAACCAACAAGCTCTGGACAGTCCTGATTGCAACCGTGTTGTCCCTGAGCCTGGCGCTGGGGCTGGGAAGCAGTATGCTGGCCAGCACGGCGCAAGGTACCTTGACCGCCGATCAGATTGACGCAATTGTCAATACCACCACTGACAAAACCAAGGTGACCAGCCCCTTCGTTGAGATCGCCCGCAATGCCCAGCAAAGCGTGGTGGGCGTCAACAACTACCAGACACGGCGCATCATCAGCCAGTTTGGCTACAACTTCGGCTTCCCCTTTGAGCAAAGCCCGGAGAGCACCAGCCAGGAGCGCAAAATGGGCACAGGCTCCGGCACGGTGATTTCCCCCTACGGACATGTGCTGACCAACTACCATGTGATCGAGGATGCCACACGCATCACCATCAGCGTGGGCGAGCGTGAATTGGACGCCACCATCGTTGGCAGCGATTCCAACCTTGACATCGCCGTGCTGCTGGTTCCCGGACTGGATTTGCCGGCCGTGCCGCTAGGCGACAGCGATGCCATACAGGTGGGTGAATACGCCATTGTGATCGGCAATCCCCTGGGCCAGCAGTTTGAGCGAAGCGTTTCCCTGGGCGTCGTATCCGCCGTTTCACGCATGATGACCTCCACCGGGCGTGACCGCTACGGACTGCGCACGGAAACCCAAAACAGCATGATCCAGGTGGATGCCGCGATTTCCTCGGGCAATTCCGGCGGCGGCCTGTTCAACACCCTAGGCCAGCTGCAGGGCATCCCCACCCTGAAGCTGGTGGATGGCATCGGCAGCTTTTTCTCCAGCAGCAGCTATTCCGTGGACAACATCGGCATGTGTGTGCCCATCAACGTGGCCAAGCCGCTGATCCGCTCAGTTCTGGAAAACTATGACGCCCAGGCCGTGGAAGCCGAGGCGGCCCGCGTGCGCGAAGAGGAAGCCAGGAAAGCTGAGCAGGCTGACAAGCCCAGGCCGCGCATCGGCGTCAAAATCGACACAGTCGGCAGATACCTGCCCGCCAGCCAGGGCATTGTGCCCCAGGGCGCCTTTATCGCCGAGGTGGAAGAGAACTCTCCCGCGCAGGCAGCAGGGCTCAAGGTCGGCGACATCATCGTCGAAGCTGACGGCGAGATCATCACCACCCAGACCCAGCTGATTGAAAAATTGCAAACCTTCAAAGAAGGCGACTATGTCCAGTTGAAGGTATACCGGGTGACCGGCTTGCTTGACGCCCTTCAAAACACCAGCAAGCTGTCTGAATTGGGCAAGGGTGAGTATCTTGACATCAAGGTGCAGCTGCTCATCCTGGACAAAACGAATATGTAACAGGACCTCAACCGTTTTCAGGCACCGGGTTTCATTCCCCGGTGCCTATTGATTTGCTCCTCGGTTTGCCGCGCCGTTGTCATTTCTCTGCCGCCTTCCACCCATAAACGCATGCTTGTCTGAGATTTCTTTGAAATTTTTCAAAATTAATGAAATTACCACTTGCAAAGCTTCAAGGAATAGGGTATATTATGTACAGGTTAGCACTCAACGCGCAAGAGTGCTAACAACACCAGAGAGACTAAGGAGGAATCTATGAACATCAAGCCCTTGGGTGACCGTGTAGTCATCAAAAACGTAGAAAGTGAAGAAACCACAAAAAGCGGAATCATTCTGACCGGCACAGCCAAAGAAAAGCCCCAGATGGCGCAGGTCATCGCGGTGGGTCCCGGCGGAAATGTGGACGGCAAGGAGATCACCATGCACGTCAGCGTCGGCCAAAAAGTCATTTATTCCAAGTACGCCGGGACTGAGGTCAAGCTGGACGGCGAGGAACTGATCATTGTCCGGCAGTCTGACATCCTGGCAGTGGTAGAATAAGAAAGCATAAAGGAGCAAACAAAATGGCAAAACAGTTGAAATTTGGCGACGATGCCCGCCGCGCCCTGGAAAAGGGCCTGAACACCCTGGCAGATACCGTAAAAATTACCCTGGGGCCCAAGGGCCGCAACGTTGTGCTGGACAAGAAGTACGGCGCACCCACCATTACCAACGACGGCGTGACCATCGCCAAGGAAATCGATCTGGAAGATCCCTTTGAGAACATGGGCGCCCAGCTGATCAAGGAAGTGGCCACCAAGACCAACGATATCGCCGGCGACGGCACCACCACCGCAACCCTGCTGGCGCAAGCCATTGTGCGCGAAGGCCTGAAGAACCTGGCCGCCGGCGCCAACCCCATGGGCCTCAAGCGCGGCATCGAAAAGGCGACCGAGACGGCCGTTGAGGCGCTCAAAACCATGTCCCGCCCCATCAAGGGCAAGCAGGACATCGCGCAGGTCGCTTCCATCTCCGCCGATGATGAGACCGTGGGCAAGTTGATTTCCGACGCCATGGACATCGTGGGCAAGGACGGCGTGATTTCCGTTGAGGAATCCAAGACCATGAAGACCGAGCTGAACACCGTGGAAGGCATGCAGTTTGACCGCGGCTACGCCTCCGCGTATATGGTCACGGATGCTGACAAAATGGAAGCCGTGCTGGAGGATCCGCTGATCCTGATCACCGACAAGAAGATCAGCAATATCCAGGAAATCCTGCCCGTGCTTGAGCAGGTCGTGCAGGCAGGCAAAAAGCTGCTGATCATCGCCGAGGATGTTGAGGGCGAGGCCCTTGCCACCCTGGTGGTCAACAAGCTGCGCGGCACCTTCACCTGCGTAGCGGTCAAGGCGCCCGGCTTTGGCGACCGCCGCAAGGAAATGTTGCGCGACATCGCCATCCTGACCGGCGGCCAGGTCATCTCCGAGGAGTTGGGCCTTGAGCTCAAGGAAACCTCCCTGGACATGCTCGGCAGCGCTCATCTGGTCAAGGTGGACAAGGAAAACACCACCATCATTGACGGCGCCGGATCCAAGGAGGACATCCAGGCCCGCGTCGCCAACATCAAAACCCAGATCGAAGATACCACCAGCGATTACGACCGCGAGAAGCTGCAGGAGCGCCTGGCCAAGCTGGCCGGCGGCGTGGCAGTCATCCAGGTCGGCGCAGCGACCGAGGTGGAAATGAAGGAGCGCAAGATGCGCATCGAGGACGCCCTGGCAGCTACCCGCGCGGCCGTGGAAGAGGGCATCGTGCCCGGAGGCGGCGTCAGCCTGCTCAACGTGCAAAAAAAGGTGCGCGAGCTGCTTGATGTCACGCAGAACGATGAGCGCACCGGCGTCTCCATCATCGTGCGCGCTGTCGAGGAGCCCATCCGCCAGATCGCTTCCAACGGCGGCGTGGACGGCTCCATCATCATCGACACCATCCGGCGCAAGGGCCAGGAAGGCTATGGCTACGACGTTGTCCGTGGCGATTATGTGGACATGATTGACCGCGGCATCATTGATCCGACCAAGGTGTCCCGCAGCGCGCTGCAAAACGCGGCCAGCATCGCGGCCCTGGTGCTGACGACAGAATCCCTTGTGACGGACATCCCCGCGCCTGAACCCGCAGCGCCCGCAGCCGGCGGCGGCATGGGCGGCATGTACTAAAACCCGGGTCCATTCCCTCAGGAAGGCTTCGGCCTTCCTTTTTTGCTTTCATTCTTCATTCAGATGCAGTATTGATCAATTGGCAACAACATAAATTCCTTTGGCTGATAAATCCGTATAAAATCCTGAAATTGTTCAAAAATATACGGCAAAATGCTTGCAATTTGTGTAAAGCTTCTGTATAATCCACAATATGTTGTGGTAAGGAGTGAAAGTTCCACATGGATTCTTTGGGGATGTTCGGCCTGGCAGCCTGCGCCGTGGCGGCAGTCTTTGTGTACGCCTGCGTAGCCAGGGCTGAGCACGAGGACAAAGCCCAGCTGGCCCGGCTGCGCGAAAGCGCCGCCTACCGGCAATTGTGTCAAATGCTGGCGCAGCTGAACCACCTGGACATCGATGAGGTGCGCATAGAGTGCAGCGGCATCACGGTTACCAGCGTCTGTCCCGCCCATATCGTGCTGAATTTTGCTTTCAAGCAAAACGGCAACAGCCTGCGCAACGACTCCTTTACACGGCTCTACGCCCAGCTGATCGCAGAGGACTTTCCGCTGTTCACCCACAATCAGGCCTACAAGCTGCACGCTTACCGTGTATATCGCGTCAACGGCAAGGCTGAGCGCGCCTATGCTTTCATCATGCGCCGGGGATACAAGGATTTTCTGCTCGCGCAGCGCTTCCCGGCGCAACTGCGGATTTACTGAGTTATACTGATTCCCATCAATTCGCCGGCTTTTGCGAAGCCGGTTTTGTTTTGCGCAGCAGCAATCAGACGCCTGTCGCGCCGACGCTCCTTTCCCGCTTATGCGGGCAGGGTTGGCAGCCTGGTCTCCAGCTTGTATTCTGTATAATCAAGCAAGGCCTCAAGGGGAATTGAGCCCGGCGGCGGGCCGGCCTTGCCAATGCCTCGCGTCAGCACTGCCCGCATCCAGGACAGCTGCGCGGAGGTCAGCCATGTCCTTTTTGACGCGCCCTCGCTGCAGCCAAGGCAGCAGGCGCCATCCTCCGGCGCAATCAGACAGGCGCCCTCATCCCCCAGCACCTTCCCACAGCGCGCGCAGTGGTTCAAATCAGGCTGGAAACCTTGCAGGCTGACAAAATGAAGCAGAAAGGCCGCCGTGACCGCCTCCGGGCAAACCTCCTCAAAGGCCAGCCGGCGCAGCGAGCGCGCCAGCAGAATAAACAGGTGCCCCATCGGGTCTTCAGGCTGAATCACTTTCAGGCAGGCGCCGGCCAGCACCGCAGCATGGGACAGCCGGGCATAATCCAGCCGCAGGGGGTAAAAGGTTTCGATAATGCTGCAGGAATGCACCGCCTGCCTGCCCTTGCCGGTAAACAGCACATAATCCCCCAGGGTGAACAGCTCTGCCGCTGTCAGCAGGGGGCTCTTGGGCTTGCGGCAGCCGCGGCAGATGGCGTCCAGCCTCCCCCTGTCAGGGCTGAACAGGGTCAGGATGCGGTCCGCTTCACGATAATCCGTGCGGTGCAGCACGATGCACTGGGTGGTAAAATAGGGCAAGGCAATTCCTCTCAGGTGACTTTATACCGTCAGAATATCCGCAGCAGGCACCGATGTCAACAAAGCAGCCCGGCCAGGCCGGGCTGCTGTCATATGATTAAGAAATGCGCCGGGCTCAACGTCCCTCGCCCAGGAAGAAAATGGCCATGGTGCCCGGGCCGGCGTGCGCGCCGATAATGGTACCCAGGGTAAAAAATTCAATGCCGGCCACTTTCATGCCCTCCCTTACCAGGCCGGCCAGGTACTCGGCCTCCTCTCGGCAATCGCCATGGCTGATAAACACCATCTGGCCGCTTTGCGGCTTGGCCAGCGTGATGCACTTCTCCGCTAGCGCCTTGAGCGCGCACTTGCGCCCCGTAATTTTCTCCCGCGGGATCAGTTTGCCGTCATAGTTGACATGCATGATGGGCTTGATGCGCATCACGCTGCCCAGCAGCGCCGAGGTGCGGCTGACGCGCCCGCCCCTGAAAAGGAAGTTGAGATCATCCACGGTAAACCAGGAAATAATTCTTTGACGGTTGTTCACCAGCCACTGGACGGTCTCGTCCAGGCTCTTGCCCTCACTGCGCAGCTTGAGCGCATAATATATGATCAGCGACTGACCGCCGGAAGCCAGCAGCGAATCCACCACGGCGATCTTGGCCTGGGGATACTTCTCCAGCGCCATCTCCCTGGCGGTCTGGACCGATTGCACCGTGCCCGACAGCCCGCCGGACAGGCCAATATAGAGCACATCCTCACCTTGTGTCACCAGTTCTTCAAACTTGTTAAATGCGCTGTCCACCGTCACCTGCGCTGTGGTGGCCACTTTCTCCGCACGCAAATCCGCATAGAACTCCGCCAAGCTGCCCTCATCCTCCACATGGTAGAGCTTTTCAACGCCATCCACACGGTAAGGCATGGGCAGCACGGCCAGCTTCTCATAGCGCCTGTAAAAATCAAGGGACATATCAGACCCTACATCCGTTACGATCCAAAAAGACATGGTGTATCCTCCTTCAGATGATCATTCCGGGCGTTCAAAAGAAAATCATAGAGATTCTACCCAATTTTTCAAAAAAAATCTACTGTTCAAACAGTTTGAGCACATCCTCCCGGCTGAGCTTCTGGGGCATGAGCTCACCGGGGGTAATCAGGCGGTCAAACAAACGCCGTTTGCGCCATCCCATATCAACCACGGCTTCCTCAATGGATTTCCGGTTGATCAGGTGCAAAATCTGCACCGTCCGTTCCTGCCCAAGGCGGTGTGCGCGGTCGTTTGCCTGATCCTCCGCGGTAGGGTTCCACCAGGGATCGTAATGCACCACCATGTCCGCCCTGGTCAGGTTCAACCCGGTACCGCCCGCCTTGAGCGAAATCAGAAAAACAGGTTCCTGTCCCTGGTTGAAACGCTCGACCAGGTGGATGCGCTCCTGCGCGGAGGTTTCTCCATCCAGGTACAGGCTGGGGATGCCGGCCTCATCCAGCCGGGCGCGGATAATCCTGAGCATTGAGGTAAACTGCGAGAACAGGAGGATATGCCGTCCGTTGCTGAGCGCTTCGGGCAGCACGTCCATCAGCAGCTCCAGCTTGGCTGATTCGCCCGTGTAATCCTCCAGAGCCAGTATGGGATGGCAGCAAATCTGCCGCAGCTGCGTAATGGCGGCCAGCACCTCAATCCTGCTGCCGTCCAGGCCCTTCTCATCCAGCAGATGATTGACCCGGCTGCGGCCCTGAAGTAAGGCGGCCTGATAGACGCGGCGCTGCTCCTGGCCCATTTCGCAATACAGGGTGGTGGTCAGCTTGTCAGGCAGCTCTGACATGACATCCGCCTTGAGCCGCCTCATCAGGAAGGGACGGATGCGCATGCGCAGCTCGGCTGCATGGCGGCCATCCTCATAGCGCTTGATGAAGTCACGGGCGGAATACAGATATCCGGGCAATACAAAGTCAAACAGCGACCACAGCTCCGTGATGTTGTTTTCCATGGGGGTGCCTGTCAGCGCCAGGCGCGTATGCGCATTGAGCCGCTTGGCAGTCCGGGCTGTCTGACTGGTAAAATTCTTGATGTTTTGGGCCTCGTCCAGCACCGCGAAGCGGAAGCGGATTTTCTCATACAGCGCGATATCCTGGCGCAAAAGCGGGTAGGAGGTGATGATGACATCCTTGCCCTCATCATGGAGCGCCTCCTCCAGCGTCTTTTCTCGCAGCGCGCGGCTGCCGATGATGACTGTGGCGCGCAGATCGGGCGCGAAATGCTCTATTTCCGATTGCCAGTTGTACAGCAAGGTGGTTGGCGCCACGATCAGGCTGGGCAGGCGCACCGGTTCGCTGCGCACAAAGTACTCAATGGCCGCGATCATCTGCGCGGTCTTGCCCAAGCCCATCTCATCCGCCAGAATGCCGCCCAGCCCCAGCATATGCAAAGCGGCAATCCAGCGAAAGCCGCGCAGCTGGTAATCGAACAGCCCCTCCAGCGGGCTTTCCAGCTGGGTGGGGTTCAGCTCTACCGCTGAACGCACCCCTGCATCCATGGTGACCGGCAGCCCGGCCTGCTGCGCCAGCGCCGCCAGATAGTGGGCGCGCATTGCAGGCAAATCCCGGCCGCCCTCATCATCATAACGCACGCTCTCCAGGTAGGCGTCTGCGAGCTCCTGCCATTCGCGCGCATCATCCAGGGTGATAAACGCGCCATTTTTATAACGGAAATAGCGTTTCTTGCGGCTCAGGGCCTGCATGAGCGCCAGCATCTCCTCACTGGGCTGGCCCTGGTCGGCCAGCTCCAGGCTGATGCGCCCCGAGCGCATGCGCAGGTGAGCGCTCAGCCCGGGCGCGCGCGGAGTCAGCTGACGGAAGGCCTGGCTGAGGTAGACCTCTCCCAGGCGGTGCAATTCGGACACGCCCTGCATCAAAAAATCAAAAATCAAGTCAGTCTGCTGCAGATCCGCCCGCCCTGTACGCGCGCGAAAACCGTAGCGCGCCAGCAAATCCATCACCTGGCGCTCGCCCAGGGCATCACGCAGGAGATAAGCCGGCAGGTTCTGATTAAACTGGAAGGGGTCGACCGACCACTCCCCATAGGAAAACGCCACCCGGGCCGCGATGCCGTTGCCCTCACGGTCCAGATAAACCCTGGCCTTCAGAGGATGCTTGTGCAATCGCTCCTGCAGCGCCTCCTCCATGACCACCGCCTGGCTGTACTGCAAAAAGGGCAGCAGTTCGGCAAAGACACGCGGCGTTTGGGAACGGGAAAAATGGACGATAAACTCTTCCCCCTGAGACCGGATTGGCAAAACGCGCAGCAGGGCCGCGTCCGGCGCGCTCAGGCTGACCAGCGTGCCTCCAAGCAGGATATACTCGCCGATCTCGCCCAAGGGGCTGACGGCGTCCTGCCAGCTGCCTGTCAGGGTGACACCGCGGATATCATACCCCAGCCGGAACAGCAAAGGCAGGCTGCCTTTCCCGATGCCCTCCTGAATGGTCTGCGCGCCATCACGCGCCAGGATAAACCTCATCCGCGACAGGGGCTTGAGCAGCAGCCTGAGCAAGCCGTCCGTCAACGGCAAATCACGCCGGTCACGTGCCAGCAGGGTGACCTGTCCTTGCGCCAGTGTCTGCAGATGGGCTTCAAGCAGCTCCAGCAGCTCCTGGGAAGGCGCATCCAGACGCATCCAGGAGGGTGAATAAATAAAGCTCTTGCTGACCGGATAGGGCTGCCGCATGGACAGCGCTCTGAGAAAGGCCGGTATGTCGCGGATGTAAGTATAACGGGTTTCCCCCGCCTTGAGGCTCAGGCTGGCTGTCCCATCCGTCAGGCGCAGCACAGGCAAAAGCGCAAATGCGCTGCCCTCAGGCAGCACCCCCTGGGCGACCTCCAACAGGACTTGCGCATCAATCAGGTGCTTTTCCTGCTCCTGCATACAGCTGCCACCCCCCCTTCCATCAGCGCCCCCGCCTATACAAACAGCCACAGGCTCAGGGCCATGACGGCCATGCCCAATACAAGGCCATACATGCTCAGGTGATGCTCGCCATACAGCTGCGCGCTGGGCAGCAGCTCATCCAGGGAGATGAACACCATAATGCCGGCCACCACGCCAAAGAGCACCCCCTGCAGCACGGGGGACATAAAGGGCAGCAAAACCAGATACGTTGCCAGGGCGCCCAGGGGCTCCGCCAGGCCGGCAAGCAGGGAATAACGCATGGCGATCCTCCGGCTGCCGGTGGCATAGAAGATGGGCATGGCGATGGAGATGCCCTCGGGAATGTTGTGGATGGCAATGGCCACAATGATGGGGATGGCCAGGCGCATGGACTGGGTGGCAGACACAAAGGACGCCATGCCTTCGGGAAAATTATGAATGGCAATGGTCAGCGCCGTAAGCAATCCGGTGCGCTTGAGGCGGCTGTCCTCAGCGCCCGGCCGGACCTGGCAGGACATTTCATGCGGGTTCTCTTCGCAGGGAATCAGTTTATCAATGACGGCAATCAGAAGGATGCCGCCAAAAAACGACAGCATGGCATACAGCATCCCCGTCTTGTCGCCATAGACTTCACTGAGCATCGCGGCAGACTCATGGAGAATCTCCACAAGAGAAACATAGATCATCACCCCGGCCGACAAGCCCAGGCTGACGCACAGCAGCCGTCTGTCGATGGTTTTGGCGAAAAAAACAAAAGCGCCGCCGATCCCGGTGGACAAGCCGGCCAGCAAGGTCAGTAAAAAAGCTTCAAGCAGGTCGCTTGCTGTATTCATAGGTTGCTCCTTGATCGGTTCACGGTGATTTCAGCGCCTCAAACACGCATGAGAGTCGGGGCAAAGCCTGTTCAAAGGCCAGGCCAAAACGGGAAGGAGTCCGGTAACGCGCGGTATGCTCCAGCGATTCATCCAGAAAATCACAGGCAATCTCACAGGCACGCGGCAGCGCGGCGCCCAGGGTGAGCGCGGCAACAGCGCAGGATGCAAGCAAATCGCCCGTGCCCGGATAGGAGCCTTCATGGTATTTGCGGAAGGTGCGATAGACATCGCGCCGGCCGGACATCGCCGCCATCACGCCGATCCGGCCCGCTTCATCCCTGACGCCGGTCACCACCGCGTTCCTGGCCCCCAGCGACAGGATGTCCCCCGCAGCCGGCGGCGGTTCCTCCCCCTCCCGCAGCGGCACGCCCATCAGCATGGCGGCCTCCGTCCGGTTGGGGAAGACGGTGTCCGCCATGCGGCACAAACGCGAGAAGCCCTCCACAAGGGCTTCGCCGCAAAATGCGTATGGCCGGCCATGATCCCCCATGACCGGGTCAAGATACAGCTTGCCCTGCGCGCCCAAAAGGGCAGGCAAAGCATCCTCCAGCAAGGCCAGCTGACGCTCGTTGGCCACATACGAAACATAGGCTGCGTCAAACTGAAGGCCCAGATCCAGCCAGTGCGCCAGGATGGGCGCCATGTCCGGGGTCATGTCGCGGCGGTGCACCGGGCCGAAACCGCCTGTATGCGTGCTGAAAACCGCTGTGGGCAACAGGGCGCAGTTGCTGCCTGATAAGGAAATCACCGGCACTGCCACCATCGCCGCGCAGCGTCCCACACCGGACAGATCAGTTACAACAAGAATCCGGCTCTGTCGCGGGCTCTGCTCACTCAATGGCATCAAATCTGGCGCTCATTGCCAATGAAGCAGATGGCCAGGGTGCCCGGGCCCGCGTGAGCGCCGATGACCGGGCCGATCATCTGGACACGCACCTCGCCCAGGTCGGGCAGGCGGTTGAGCAACTGCCTTTTGAGCATCTCAGCCTCATCCCTGACATCGCCATGCAGCAGAATGAGGTGTTTACCGGCCGGATCGCCGATGTTTTCCGCCGTCTTGTCCACAAGGGCCTTCATGGCCTTCTTGCGGCCCTGCACCTTGGAGTGCGCCTCAAGCTTGCCTGCGCGGGTGATGGTCAAAATGGGCTTGATGTCCAGCATCGTGCCCATGACCGCGCTGGTGGCGGAGATGCGCCCGCCGCGGCGCAGGTAGGTCAAATCGCCCACTGTAAACCATGCCTGGGCCCTCATGCGGTTGTCGGTCACCCAGGCTGCCACCTCGTCCATGCTGCTGCCCTGCTCATACATCGCGTGGGCAGCCAAAATCAGCAGCGATTGGGGCGCTGAGATGGACAGGGTGTCCACCACCACAAAGCGGCGGTGCGGGTATTTTTGCTGCAGCTCTTTTTGGGCTTCCAGCACATTCAGGAAAGTATTGGACATTTTTGAGGAAAAAGCCAGAAAAAGCAGGTCGCGCTCCTTGAGCACCGGCTCAAAAATCTCCAGATAGGCTGCGGTAGGCAGCAGGGAGGTGAAGGGTTTGGCGCCGTTGCTCATGCGGTCAAACAGCTTTTTCTCCGCGCCGGAAGCGCCATTGTCATCATAGTATTCAACATCGTCCAGGGTGTAGGGCATACGAACAATGGGGATCTTTTTCTCCCGGGCGATCTCATAGTACAGATCGCTGTCGCTATCGCTCATGATGATGTATTCCTTAGGCATAGCAGCCTCCTGTCAGATTTTTCACGCCATACCGGCGCGATTATTGTAGCCCTTTTCCAACACAAATGCAAGTTTTGACCAGTAAACGCTGCGCTTCAACACTCAAGGCAGCATGACCATCCAACGCTGCCTTGCCGTATACAAATACAGGCCGTATAATACAGGCTGTTGGTTCGCGGTCTGTGGTTGAAAGCCGATGCCAGCCGCAGGCAAAACGGCCCACGTAAGCCGGTCAAGCGCCGGCGAGCATGGTGCGGTCTAGAGGTAAGTCCGGCCGGGTGAAGACCCGAGAGGGCAGCGTGGGGCGCGAACGCGCGGAGCCAAGCCCCAGCCGGCGGGTGTGGGGGCAAAGACCAGGTCAGCGCGAACCAACTTTCCTTTCGGGGCTGCCCTGTCGCCTGTGGGAATCCTGTCCGCGGCGGAATGCAAGCGATTGACAAGGCTAAATAATTACAATAAAATGAAGCAATGATGAAGATTATTTTACAATTCGGTTTGTGCGCCCGGTTCACAGCAGGGAAGAGCAAACAGCGGCTGACAGCCATCCTGTGCCTGTCGGCCGCGCTGATGCTGGCGCTGCCGGCATCGGGCGAACAACCAGCCTTTGCGCTGGAAGCGCCCGCCAGCGTGCGCCCCTACACACAGACAGGCCTGCGGCTGCTTTTGCCCTTCGACGGCCAGCTGCAGCTGTTCGCGGACATTGGCGGAGAGCGGGTTCCCCTGACCGCCGGGCAGGCTGCCGGCCAGGGCGAGCTGCTGCTGCCATTCACAGGGCTGGACGCTGTCGGCGAGCCGCTGCCGCCCGGGACAATAAAGCTAACCGCAAGGCTGACCGGCCAGGACCGAGCGCTTGAGGCAAACGCGCAAACCAGGGTGCTTCCGCCGGCCGCCGCGCTGATGTATGTCATTCTGTCCCGGGAAAGCCTGCCCAGCCAGGGCGGTGAAGACCTGTACGCAGACTACCAGCTCTCCCGGACATCGCGCCTGCTGATCCGCTTATACCGCGCGGACGATATGCAGGCCCCGCTCCGGACCTGGAACCTGGAGCGCAAGGACAGCCTGCCGCGCGCCTTCCGCTGGAACAAGAAGCTAAACGGCCAGCCCGCGCCGGAAGGCGGCTATGTGCTGACCTTTGAAGTGCCAAACTCACAGCAGGGCGCGCTGGCGCGCTCCTTCCGCCTGACCGGCGAGGCAGCCGAAGCGCAGGCCATTGCCGCCCATGAGCCGGGCATGTTTCTGCCCCTGGACGCCGGGGACCCGGCGTCGGTCTGGCGCGCGATGATGGCGCCGCTGGTGATGGTCAACATCGCCGCCATGCAGCACCAATTCATCTACAGCCTGCCGGACACCGCCTCCCCCAGCCTGGGGATGGTCCACGGTCAGACAGCAGGGCTGGAAGTGCTGGAAACGGAGATCAACGGTTTTGCGCGGGTCAGGGCCGCGCGCCATGGCGATGGCGCCTGGATCACCGGCTACGTGCCCCAGGACAGGCTCGTCATCGTCCAGCCGGATGAACGCTACGGTCTGCTGCTGGACAAGGGCGCGCAGACGCTGACCGTTTACCGCTCCGGCCGGCCCATCGGCAGCCTGACAATCAGCACCGGCGTTTATATCCCCCCGGGCACCGACTCCTTTGACACGCTGGCGGGCGCTTTTATCACCCAAGACCGCATCGCGGAGTTTACAAACGAGGGTTTTCGCTTCGCGCATGCCATGCGCATTGACGGAGGCAACCTGATTCACGGCACGGGCTATAAAGTGGTAAACGGAACAAAGGATTATTCTCAGCAGCTTGCGCAGCTGGGCCGGCCGGCCTCGCACGGATGCGTGCGCGTGGACCACCGCATCAGTGAAGCGGGCATCAATGCCTGGTGGCTCTATGCCAATCTCCCGCGCAAGACAAAAGTGCTGGTGCTTCCCGCAGCGGAAGCAGCCTATGCCAGCGCGCAGCTTGAAGCCGCCATTAGGCACGCGGCGGCGCAAAATATCCTGCCGGGTGAGGACGTTCCGCTGCCTGAGCCTGTGACGACACCTGAAGACCTGTCAGACCTGCCGGCATTTCAGGTGTTGGAGGATCTCCCGGACAGCCAGGCGACAGCGCGGACCGGCCTGCCTTCCGCTGTCCCTTCCGATCCGACGGGCACTGCGCAAATCACCCTGACCTTTGGCGGGGATTGCGTGCTGGGCAGCGAGGAGCGCAGCCGGAAGCTGGAGGAATCCTTTGATTCCGTAGTGGCGCGCAAGGGGGAAGCCTGGCCTTTCTCCGGGCTGGCGGACATCTTCCACTCGGATGACCTGAGCATGGTCAACCTGGAAAATGTGTTCAAGGACAGCGCTTCCGGGATGAACCCCCGGCTGCACAACTTCCGGGGGCCAAGCGCCTTTGCCAGGATCCTCAAACTGGGCGGGGTGGACCTGGTCAACCTGGCGAACAACCACTTCCCGGACTATGGCCAGGAGGGAAAGAACAGCACAAGGCAGGCCCTGAATGACCATGGCATCCCCTATGCCGGGTACAGCAGCCTGCACATCGCCGCCTTTGGGGAGGTGCGCATCGGCTTTGCCGGCATCCGGGAGACCATCTTTCATCAAAACCGCGGGCGCATCGCCCAGGAAATCGCTGAGCTGAAAAAAAGAGGCGCGGACTATATCGTCTACACCTGTCATTTTGGCGTTGAATACGAACCCGGCCACAATGAGCTGCAAACCCTGATGGCGCGCACCGCCATTGACGCCGGCGCCAACCTGGTGATCGGGCACCATCCGCACCTGGTACAGGGCATTGAGCGCTACCAGGATGGTTTGATCTTTTACTCCCTGGGCAACCTGGTGTTCGGCGGCAACCTGGAATTGACCACCTTTGACGGACTGCTGGCGCAGGTCCAGCTGGACTTTGAAGGCCGGCAGCTGCGCCGGACGGCGGTGCGCCTGATCCCTGTCATCACCAGCGGCGCAAGGCCGGCCAACGACTTCAGACCGCAGCCGGCAACGGGAACTGACAAAGAAAGGATCCTGCAGGCAGTCAACGCGGACAGCGACCGGGTATACCCGGAGCGATTTGTGATTCTGCCAGCAGAATAAGGCGCGGACGCGCGCCAGGGAGATCGCGCTTGCGTATAAAATTTCAGATCGCCAGGTCCTTTCTGGTGTAATGGATGACCCCCGCAATCATTACAAGCGCCGGCACGATATAGCCCAGGCCGATGGCTTCCCACAGGGGGCCGCCGTTGGCGCCGATGCGCCCGATATCCGTATAGTAATAGGGCGTCAGGTGTTTAAAGGTGGCCACCTCACGATTGATGTTGATAAACAGGTTCAAAAAGTAGAACGCCAGCACCAGGCCCAGGCCGGGCACGATGCTGTCGCGCTTTTTCATGCAGGAGATGCCAAAGCACAAAACCGCTACCTGCAGGTTCATCAGCAGCATGGACAGGTGGAAGTCATTGAACTGCGGTTGCGGGAAAGTCTGGCCGATCAGCCCGGCGCCAAACATGGCCGCCAGCATAAAAATGCCGTTGAGCACAATAACCTGCAGCAGCATCGCGAAGAACTTCTGTACCAGCACGCTCAGGCGGTTGACGGGATGGGGATAGAGGAACTCCGCGGTGTGGCGGCCCTCTTCGCGCGCGACGATGTTGATGGCTGTGATGGCGGCAAACACGCCCCCGCCCAGCCCGGCAAAATTGCCGTTTTCCAGCCCATAATAATTCATAAACTCAAACATGTCCATGCTGGACAGGTTGAACATCTGCCCAAAGACGCCCAGGTGCTCTACCATGGCGTTGAATACTGTGGAATAGTTGGATACCTGCGGATAGAGCAGCATTGCCAGCACGCCAAAAAAAGACAGCGAGATCGCCCAGATCAAGGTTGCTTTCCAGTGAAAGCGGATCTCATTGCGAAAGATTGTCACTCCTGCTCACCGCCTTTCCCATAAAAATGCAGGAAGATCTCTTCCATGTCCGGTTCCGTGATGGTTAAATCACTGAAGGCAAGCTGCTGCAAATCCCATAGAAGCTGTTTATAGTCGCCCCGAAAGAGAAAGCTGACGCTGTGGTCTCCCCGGGTCGGATTGATGGCGCCGGAAAAATCCTTTGGCAAATCATCGCAGCCGCGCAGCGTCACGCGCTTGGCGGCATTTCTTGACAGGGTTTCCACGCTGTCTTCCACCACCAGCTCGCCCTCGCGGATGATGGCCGCGCGGGTGCAGTGCTGCTGGATCTCTGAGAGGATGTGGCTGGACAGGAAAATGGTGGCGCCCTGGGCATGCCGCTCGTTGAGCAGATCCCAAAAAGTCTTTTGCATCAATGGATCCAGGCCGCTGGTTGCCTCATCCAGAATCAAAAGCTGGGGACGGTGCTGCAAAGCCAGCGCGATGGCCAGCTTTTTCTTGTTGCCAAAGGACAGCTCCTGTATTTTTCGGTTCATGTCCAGGGACAGCGCGCCGCACAAGCGGCGGGCTTCCAGGGCGCAATCCCGCCTGCGCAGCCGGGCAGACATCCGCAGGGCATCCGATACCCGCATGCCGGGATAGTAGGACACCTCCGAGGGGATATAGCCAATGTCCGAGAGAATCTCCCGTTTTCTGCGTTTGACGTCAAAGCCGAAGACCTCCGCCTTGCCGGCGTTGGACCGGATCAGCCCCAGCAGCACGCGGATGGTGGTTGACTTGCCGGCGCCGTTGGAACCGATAAAACCATAGATATCCCCTTTGTTGACAGTGATGCTCAGGTTGGTGATCCCCCTGGCCCGCCGGTAGCGCTTGGTAAGCTTGCTGGTCTTGATGACCGTCTCCATTTCTTCCTCCATACAAAATTTTCTGCTGCATTATATCATCATATGCGCCTTAATCACAGCACATCATGGATTTACAAGGCGGGTTGAATTTAGTACACTGTGGCGGGAGGATTTCTGATGTATACGCAAGACGATATTGACGCTTTGGGCAAACAGATAAGAAAACGGGTGCTGGTTTGGCTGATACCGGAGATCATCCTGCTGTCAGTGGTTGTCTTCAGCTTTATCCGCCGGATGGAGTGGCTGACCAGCCTGTCGTTGGCGCTGCTGAGCGCGGTGCTGTTGTTCTCGCTGAGCATGTCCATTTTTCCCGTCAAGCGCTACCAGCAGTTTTTATGCAATGCGGTCAAGGGGCGCAACCGCGAGGATCTTGTTCACTATACCAGCACGGGCACGGAGACGGTCTACCGCGAGGGCGTGCGCTTCTATCCTGTGACCATGCGCGCGGATACCCTCAAGGAAGAGCTGGAAGAGCGCCAGTATTACTGGGACGCCAACCTGCCGCTGCCGGATTGGCAAAAAGATGAACTCCTGCGCCTCAGGTCCCATGAGAAGATGATCACCGCCTGGGAGCGGGCCTAACGGCAATATCATCAGCGCTCAGCGGTCTTCTTTAGGTTTCTCAGCGCCTGTGACTGCGCTACCAGCCCGGCCAGGCGCTCATCAAGCCCGCCAGGCGGCTGTGCAGCCGCGTGGATGGTATACAGTCGCAGGCGAATGCGGGTGGACTGGATCACCAAGGGATGCCCGGGCGGCTCCTGGGCGGAAAAGCTCAGCACCAGGTGGTGTTCAGGCCAGCGCCTGTCATGCTTGCGAAAGTTATCCGATACAGACCGGCCGACAGGAACGCTCCCTGTAAACAATAAAAGGAGAATTTCATGAGCCAACACCTGATGCACCTGTACACCGGCAACGGCAAGGGAAAAACCACCGCCGCCATGGGCCAGGCCCTTCGGATGCTGGGGCACGGCAAGCCCGTGTTCATCGCCCAGTTTATGAAGGACGGCACCTCCGGCGAGCTGGAGTCCCTGAAACGGTTTGATTTGGCCACCGTATTTGAAGGCGCGCAGCTGAAAGGCTTTTTCGCGAACCTGACACCGCAGCAGCAGGAGGAAGCCCGCCGGCAGCACGGGGAAGCCCTGGAAGCCATGATCGAAGCCGTCAGCCGCATCCAGCCGGCTCTGACCGTGCTGGATGAGCTGTGCATCGCCTTATACATCCGCCTGGTCAGGCAGGAGGACGCCCTGCGGCTGATCAAAACCGCATTGCAGCATGGCGATGTCGTGGTCACCGGGCGGTATGCGCCGGAAAGCCTGATGGAGATGGCCGACTATGTGACCCGGATGGAAGCGGTCAGGCATCCCTTTGACGCAGGCGTTCCGGCGCGGGAAGGCATTGAATGGTAGATCATCGGTCCCGTGCAGCAGGCGGTTGATTGGCTTTACAGTAAACGGATAATTCACATTGTCTCAGGAAGGGCAAGCAGCTCAAAAGGCTCGCTCTGCGCCTCATAGCTTAGCGCACCGGAATAAACCGTGACCTGCAGCCGGTAGACGCCGGCAGGCATTGCCTTTCCGTCCATCCCGCGCCCATCCCACCATAAGCAGGTGCCCTCCTGCCGCAGATGCAAAGGTCTTGACATCTGCCGGGCAGCCAGCACAGCCACCCGCTCGCCTGTGTGATCCAGGACCCGGGCGCTCAGGGTCACCGGGCCATGGTGGCGCACAATAAAGGCAGCCTCCTCCCCCATGCCTGGCGTGAAAGCGGGCACGCTGTCCACAAGGATTTCCTGCGGCTGATCCTGGGTCTGGACGCTGAGCAGCACGCAGGCCTGGGGACTGGCGCGGTCTTCAAACACGCTGACCAGCATCAGCAGCAAATACCCGGACAAGTCATCCATGCCCGGCTGCAAGCCCAGGGCAGCCTCCTTGCGCCCGGGCAGGACGATGCCGTCGCCGCGTCCGGCTTCTATGATGCTTTGCGGCGCCCGGAAGCGCCAGGCGCCCTCCTGCTCGTAGATCAGCTGATAGGCCAGACGCGCCTGGCGATTGAGCGTGTAGGAAAACCGGATGGGCTGCCCTTGCCCGCGAATCAGCGGGCTTTCCACCTCCAGGCCGGTCACAGTGCGCGGAGCATTTGCCTGATGCCCGATATAATAGGCAAAGACAACAAAATCATCGTTCTCAGGATAGACCTGCGGGGTAGAGGCGCCATAGGCCTTGAGCTGGTGAGCGTGCAGTTCCCGCAAGGTGATCAGGCCATCCCGGTTGAGGTCAGCCGCGTAACGCCCTTCTGCGGTGATGCCCTCCGTGAGCGCCTGGGCAAAAAAACTGCCCCCCTGAACCATACCCGCGCCGTCTGTCCACAGGAAGCTGGGCTCCAGGCCGCCCGCGCTGGTGAGCACCTTGAAATCCGGCCCCGAAAAGGCGGAAGCCACATATGGATCATCCAGGCCCTTGGCGATGGCTGCGCCGCTGAAGCAGGCGTCCAGAATCACCACCTTCTTGCCCGGAACGGTGTTCAAGACCTCGGCAATGTCGCGGCCATACAGGAGACGCTCCTCAAGGCCGTCGCTGAGCAGGGCGGCAAAATCATCATTGTCCCCGATGGTGACGCCATGGGTGCTTAAGTAAAACAGGCTGATGTCCTCCTGGTTCGCGCCTGCATAGGCTGCCGCGGCCAGGGAAGCCAGGGCCTGATGGTCCAGCGCCCGGTTGACGCTGACGCGGATGCTGCGATAGCCGCGTATGTCGTACAGCAGGGCGCGGCGCAGAGCGACCAGGTTGTTGTAGGAGGAGGGCGCCGTGTCCGGCTGGGTGACAAAATGATCGCAGGACACCAAAAGCGCCCGCAAGACGGGCAGCGGCCGGGTATCATCCGCACGCGCAGGCAGCAGGCAGGCAAGCAGGGCAAACAGGAGGAGGCAGGCAAGCATGCGTCTGGCCATTGCCCCACCTCCCCACTCAGTTGTCAGGCTGCTTTCATCCTAACAAAGCACACAGTGCGCGTCAAGCCAGCCCGATTGACATCAGGGACCTTCAAGCATACACTGGATACACAGGGAAACGAACATTCCGGAGGTGGTGAATACTGATGGAAACGCTGCGGGTGACGGGACGTCGCATGGTGTTCTGGGGCGCGCTGGCCCTGGTGGCCTGGGCGGTTTATGAATTGGCCATCCGCTTTGAGGAAATGGTCACCTGGCTTTCGCCGGTTTTCAGCCTGGTGTCTGACGGCAAAATCACCTTCTGGGATTACCTGAGCCGTCTGGAATGGGCGCGGCTGCGCACCCATATCTTTCTTGTCCTTTGCCTGCTGTTTGGCGTCTTTGCGCTGCTGACCAGGCGGCGGCCCATCGCCGGGCTGATTTCCGTCCCCATCTGCATTTTGCTGATTATCTTTTCCCTGGGCAGCACGCCCTTGATGGAAGCCAGCTTCTGGCAGAAGTTCAAACTGATTCCAGCGGCCCTGGTCATGCTGGGCAACCTGCTGATTTTTATCTCCAACATCCAGCGTGTCCGCAGGATAAAGACCGGCAGGGACCAGCTGTCACACGCGCCACAGCCGTATGACCCCTTCAATATCGGCCGGGGACAATAACATAGAAGTTGTTCAGCTTACAGGAACCGCGGTCAACCCTGCTTGTTCGTCTGCTGCCCATAGTAGGCGTTTTTACCGTGCTTGCGGCAGAAATGCTTGTCACGCAGCTCCTCCGCGGCCGGTGGTACGGCAGGGTTGATCTGCCGGGTCCAGCGCGCCAGCCTGGCCACTTCCTCCAGAACAACGGCATTCATCACGGCGTCCTCCACATCCTTGCCCCAGGAAAAGGCGCCATGGGACCGGCACAGCATGGCCGGGATGTGCAGCACGTTGATGCCGCGCTCCCGGATGGTCTCTATCATCACAAGACCGGTATTTTTTTCATAAGCGCCGTTGATCTCCTGCGCGCTTAAAGGGCGCGCGCAGGGGATGGCGCCAGCGAAATGGTCCGCGTGGGTGGTGCCGTACAAGGGCACATCCATCCCGGCCTGCGCCCAGGCGGTAGCCTCCGGGGAGTGGGTATGCACGATGCCGCCGATCTCGGGAAAGGCGCGGTACATCTCCAGGTGGGTGAGCGCGTCGGAGGAGGGGCGCAGACTGCCCTCTACCACCTTGCCCGTCATATCCATTACCACCATGTCCTCAGCCTTCATGATGTCATAGGAAACCCCGCTGGGCTTGATGACCACCAAACCGGTGGCCGCGTCCCGCGCGCTGACATTGCCCCAGGTGTACTTTATCAGGCCCTGCCGGGGCAGCTCCAGGTTGGCGGCAAGCACCCGTTCTTTTAATTCCTTCAGCATATTGTTCCTTACCGGATGTGCCGGACGGCGGCTTCTTCCACCTTCAACCCGGCTTCAAAGCGCTTCATATAATGCTCAAAGCCCCGCGCATCCTGTTCGTCCGGCGCCAGGGTGCTGACGGGCATGTCCGCAAACACGCGCTGGTCAAGATAGTCTCCCAGGCGCTCGCCCGGCTTGCGCCAGGCCATGTAGGCAGCCAGCAGCGCGATGCCCCAGGCGCCTCCCTCATTGGCGGTATTCATCACGGAAACCGGTGTGTTCAGCGCCGCCGCGGTGAAATGCTGGCCGGCATCCCCCTCCTTGTACAGGCCGCCGTGGCCAAGGATGCGGTCAATCTTCACCTGCTCCTCCTCCAGCGCGCGCATGCCGATCTTAAGCGTGGCCAGGGAGGTGAAGAGGATGCTGCGCGCCAGGTTGGCGTAGCTCAGGCGGCTCCCGGGCGCCTGCACAAGGAAGGGGCGTCCCTCCTTAAAGCCTGTGATGTGCTCCCCTGAATAATAGCCGCAGGTGATGAGGCTGCCCGCGTCGCTGTCACCCTTCAGGGCGGCGTCAAAGAAGACCTGGTAGAGCTTCTCCCGCTCAGGCGCCAGATCCATATGCGTCATGAAATCGCTCAGCAGGGCAATCCAGCTGTTCAGGTCGGTGGTGCAGTTGTTGCAGTGCACCATGGCGACCGGCTTGCCGTCAGGCGTGGTGACGATGTCGATTTCCGGGTGCAGCTTCTTGAGGTTCTTCTCCAGCACGATCATCGCGAAGATGGAGGTGCCGGCGGACACGTTGCCGGTGCGCGGCGCGACCGCGTTGGTCGCCACCATGCCGGTGCCGGCGTCACCCTCCGGCGGGCACAGCGGGATGCCCGCCTCCAGCGCGCCGGTCGTGTCCAGCAGCCGTGCGCCCCGGCCGCTCAGGGAGCCTGCCTGCCCGCCTGCCATCAGGAAGCCGGGCAGGAGATCCTCCAGCTTCCAGGGGTAGCCGCGGCCTTTGATGAGCTCATTGAACTTGCCAACGCAAACCTTGTCATATTGTCCATCATCATCAATGGGAAAGATGCCGGAAGCGTCGCCCACGCCCAGAAGCCTGGAGCCGCTGAGCTGCCAGTGGACATAGCCGGCCAGGGTGGTCAGGAAGCGGATGTGCGGCACATGGGCTTCCCCGTTCAAAACGGCCTGGTACAAATGGGCAATGCTCCAGCGCTGGGGAATGGCAAAATCAAACAGGCCGCTCAATTCCCCCGCGGCCTGCGCGGTCATTGTGTTGCGCCAGGTGCGGAAAGGCACCAGCTGCCGGTCATCCCCGTCAAAGACCAGGTAACCATGCATCATGCCGGAGATGCCAATGCCGGCAAGGCGCTTGATTTTAAGGCCGTAATCCTCGGATATGCTGCGCGCCAGCGCGCCATAGGCGGCCTGCACGCCGGGCATGACCTCCTCCAGCGAGTAGGTCCATACGCCGTCCACAAACTGGTTCTCCCAGCGGTGAGAGCCCGTGGCGATGGGCTTGTGCTCCCGGTCGATCAGCACCGCCTTGATGCGGGTGCTGCCCAGCTCTATGCCCAGGGCGGCCTGCCCCTGCCTGATACAGGAAATGGTTTGCTCTCGGTTCATCCTTGCCCTCCTGAACGATAATAGGCTTCGCCCAGCATGATCTCCTGCTTGAAATGTCGCAGGCTGGTATGCTCGTCGATGACCAGCGCCTCAATGCCCATATGCTCCGCCCAGTCAGCCATCTGCTCCACGCTCAGGTCGTAGCTGAAGGCGGTATGATGGGCGCCGCCGGCCAGAATCCAGGCTTCCACCCCGGTGGTAAAGTCAGGCCGCGGCGTCCACAGGACAGTGGCCACAGGCAGCTTGGGCATGGGCTTCTCCACCTGCCTGCAATCCACCCCGGCGATGATCAGCCGGAAACGGCGCCCCAGATCAATCAGGGAAACCGCGGTGCCCAGGCCGGTTTTGGACGTGAAGACCAGGCGCGCCGGATCCTCACGGGAGCCCATGGACAAGGGCTGGCAGTGGATGGCCGGCTTGCCCTGCGCCAGGGAGGGACAGATCTCCAGCATGTGCGCCTGAAGGATCCCTTCCTTGCCGGGGACCAGGTTGTAGGTATAGTCCTCCAGCATCGAGGTGCCCTTGGGGTTTTTGATGCCGCTTGTCATCAGCTTCATCAGGCGCACCATGGCCGCCGTCTTCCAGTCTCCCTCCGCGCCAAAGCCATAGCCCTTCATCATCAGCCGCTGGATGGCCAGGCCCGGCAGCTGCTTGAGCGCGCCCAGGTCGTCAAAATGCGTGACGATGGCATGGTAGTTCTTTTCTTCCATGAAGCGCTCAAAGCCCAGCTCGATCTGCGCCTGCACCGCCACGTGGCGGCGAAACTCATCCTTGTCACGGCCATCCAGGATGATGTCATAGGTCTGATAGTACTCGTCCACCAGCGCGCTGGTATCCTCCCGGGAGACATCGGCCACGGCGGCGGCCAGCTCGTTCACCGGCCAGGCATCAACCTCCCAGCCGAACTTGAGCTGCGCTTCCACCTTGTCACCCTCGGTGACCGCCACGTTGCGCATATTGTCCGCTACGCGCATGACGCGCAGCCGGCCGGACTCCACGACGCCTACGGCGGTGCGCATCCAGGAGGCGATGCGCGCGCGCACCGCGGGATTCTTCCAGTGCCCGGCAATCACCTTGCGCGGCAGGCCCATGCGGGTGACGATATGGCCGTATTCGCGGCCGCCGTGGGCGGACTGGTTCTCGTTCATGAAGTCCATGTCGATTTCATCGTAAGGGATCTCTTCATTGAACTGGGTGTGCAGGTGCATCAGGGGCTTGGTGTTGGCCTTGAGCCCGGCGATCCAGGACTTGGCCGGGGAAAAGGTGTGCATCCAGGTGATCAGGCCCGCGCACTGCGGATCCTGCGAGGCTTCCACAAAGGTCTGATGGATGTGCCGGGCGCTGATGAGCACCGGCCTGAGCACCAATGGAAAGGGCAACTCGGTTGAGGCGTTGATCTCCTCCACCATGATCCGGGCATGCTCAGCGACCTTGCGCAGGCACTCCTCGCCATACAGGTCCTGAGACCCGACACAAAACCAGAAATTGTAATCGCGCGCACTCATGATGCTTTTCTCCTCTCGATTTGAGCCTTCTTCTCTTTCGTTCTGTTCAATTATATCCCATTCATTCACAAAATGCCTGTACCGCTTTTGTCTGTTTTATTCTGCGGATATGATCGGCAATTCAAATACCTGCGCGCCCAGAAGATCGGCTTCCGCCTTGTCATGCGTGACCAGCACCAGCGTGTGGCCTGCGTTTTCATCCAGGATGATCCGCGCGGCCTGCTCCCTGGCGGAGGCGTCCAGACCCTTGAAGGGCTCATCCAGCAGGAGCAGCTCATAATCCGCAAGCAGCGCGCGCGCAATTGCCACGCGGCGCTTCATGCCGCCGCTGAACGAACGCACCGGCTGGTCCGGCAGATCCCCCAGGCCCAGGCGGTCCAGCAATCGCAGGCCGCGCTCCTGTCGGGAACGCCCTGTCAGCATTCTCAGGTTGCCGGGCGCGCTGAGGTGCTCAAGCAGCCTGTCCTCCTGGAACACCGCGCTTTGCGGGCGGATGGTGTGGATTTTGCCCGCGTCAGGGCGTTCCAGCCCCATCAGCATCCGCAGCAGCGTGGTCTTCCCGCTGCCGGAGGGTCCCATGAGGCAGCTTGCCCTGCCTGCCGGCAAAGTCAGCGTGAAGTTCAAAAACACCGTGTGTCCGCCAAAGCGCTTGGTGACATGATAAAAACCCAGCTGCGCGCTCATCGCGAGGCCAGCTTTTTGATGCCCAGGTCCATCAGCCTGCGCAGGGAAAACACGCAAATCATGCTGAGCAGCACAATGATAATCGTCCAGGCGAACAGCTCCGCCGTATAGTAGTTTACCTTGACGCTGTACAGCTTTTCGCCAATGGTGCCGGGAGGGATCCCGATGACCTCCGCGGCGATGCCGCTTTTAAAGCACAAGCCCAGCGCGCTGACCGCGCCGGCGCGCAGGTAGGGCGCCAGCTGGGGCAGATTGACATACATCAGCCTGCGCAGCGGCGGGACGTTAAAAATCAGGGCCATTTCGGACAGCTTTGGATCCCGGCTGCGCAGCCCTTCCAGGAGGTTCGCGTAAATCACCGGGAAGCCGATCACGAAGGCGATCAGGCTGGATAGCCAGCGCGTGGACACAAGGATGATAGCCAGAATGACAAAGCTGGCCACCGGCACCGCGCGCGCGGCTGACACCAGGGGCGCAGCCAGCGCCTGCGCTAGCTCCCATTTGCCGGCGGCCGCCGCCAGCGCCAAAGCAAAGGCAAGGGCAGCCAGAAAGCCCAGCAAAACGCGCCAGGTGGAGCGCGCAGCCACCAGGTAGGTGCCGGGCTTTGACAGCAGCTCAAGCAGGCTGATCATCACGCGCAGGGGCGAAGCCAGCAGGAACTCATGCCCTACCGCCATCGCCGCCGCCTGCCACACAGCCAACCAAAACAGCAGCCCCAGCAGACGTGCCGGGACGCGCTTGAGCCTAAGGCCGGTAGTAGAAGGCATCATCAGGCAAAGCTCCGCCGGTTGAAGCGGGATTCTGCTCAAACAGCATCTGATAAAAAGCTTGCAGGCGCTGAACCATGTCCTCGCCGCTGATAAAGGTGATGCCGCAATAAGGCAGCGCCTTTTGCGCGACCTGTTCATTGATAATGTCGAAGCCGCCAATCAGCCTGGCCGCCTCGGGAATGTTCTGTGACACGAAGGCGGCGGAAGCCTCATGATCAGCCAGGAAAGCAGCCAGGCGCTCAGGCTGGGCGTCGATCAGCTCTGCCCGCGCCACCGTGACGCCGGTGATCAGCGTGCCGGCGCCCAGAGCCTCCCTTTCTGCGTTCAAATCCAGCGCGATGCGGATATCCGGGTTCCTGGTTTGGGCCACCGTCACAAAGGGCTGGGGCAGCATCGCCAGTCCCGCGGGATCATTCAGCAGCGCAGCCAGCGCTTCGGCATGCTCGGCTTTCCACTCGACCGTGACGTCCTCAAGGCCCGCTTGTGTGAGCAGGTGGCTGAGCACATATTCAGGCGTGGAGGCTTTTCCGCTGGCATACACCGTGCGGCCGGCAAGGTCGGCGGTCTGATGGACGCTTTCCCCCCGTTCAACAATGCACAGGACGCCCAGGGTATTGATATTGACAACGCGCAAGGCGCCCTGGGTATTGGCATACAGAATGGCCGCAAGATTGACCGGCAGACAGGCCAGGTCCAGCTCGCCGCGCGCCAGGGCCGGCACCAGGGCATCCGGGCTGGCCGCCAGGGTAAAGGCATAAGCTGTGGAGTCCCTGGCGTCTTCCATCAGCTTGACCAGGCCCATGGCGGTCGGTCCCTTGAGCGCGCCAACGCGCAGCGGAGCCGCCCGGGTTTCATTCAGGCCCGGCAGGACTGCCAGCAGCACCAGCAGTGCCATCACCAGGCTGCATAATTTTTTCATGATTTTCCCTCTCCCTGATCAATTAGTATCCCTGCCTATACGGCCGTTCCTTCGCCGGTTTCATGGCGGTATTTCTTCTGGGGCGCGTATTGGGTGTGCAGCAGATGATGCGCCGTACGGCTGTTGGGCTTCTCCAGGAATTCCTTGTACAGGCGCTGGACCCCCGGATTCTCATGGCTCTTGCGCAGCGGCATCTTGGCGTCCGCCCGGTAGAGCGCCCGCGCACGCACCTTGCGCGGGTCCGCGCGCAGACGGCCTTCGGCGGATACAAAGGGCTGGCCGCCGCCGTCCACACAGCCGCCGCGGCAGCCCATGATCTCGATGAAATCATATTGCTTCTCACCGCGTTTGATGCTGTCCAGGAGCTTTTTCGCATTGTCAGTGCCATGGGCGACCGCCACGCGCAGGTTCAGCTCACCCAGAGGAATGCTGGCTTCCTTGACCCCCTCCAGGCCGCGTACCATGTCAAACTCAAGCGTCTCCAGCGTCTCCCCGGTGATGATCTCATAGGCGGTCCGCAGCGCCGCCTCCATCACCCCCCCGGTCGCGCCGAAAAGGGCAGCGGCCCCGGTGCTCTCGCCCATGAGGCTGTCAAACGGCTCATCAGGCAGGTTCCAAAAGTCAATGCCGTTGGATTTGATCATGCGCGCCAATTCACGCGTGGTAATGACCGCATCCACATCGGGCACCCCCATGGCGGAGAGCTGCTCGCGGTCGGCTTCGATCTTCTTGGCTGTGCAGGGCATCACGGAGACCACAGCCAGGTTGCGCGTCGGAATGCCTGTTTTCTCCGCATAATAGCTCTTGATGAGCGCGCCCATCATTTCATGGGGCGACTTGCATGTGGACAGGTTGGGGATGAACTCCGGGTAAAAGGTTTCACAGTAGTTGACCCAGCCCGGGGAACAGGAGGTAATCATGGGCAGCACACCCTTGTTTTGGATGCGGTTCACCAGCTCGGCCGCTTCCTCCATGATGGTCAAATCCGCTGCGAAATCGGTGTCGAACACCTGGTCAAAACCCAGGCGGCGCAGCGCTGTCACCATCTTGCCGGTGACATTGGTGCCCATGAGCAGGCCGAATTCCTCCCCCAGCGCAGCGCGCACCGCGGGCGCGGTTTGTACCACGACATGCTTGTGGGGATCGTGAATCATGCGCCAGACCATCGGGGACTCTTCCTTTTCCCGCAGGGCGCCCACAGGGCAGGAGGCAATGCACTGGCCACAGCCAATGCAGGCGGTATTGGACAAAGGCAGCTTGAAAGGGGTTTCGATGCTGGTCTTAAAGCCGCGCCCGACCGGCCCGATCACGCCCACCGATTGAATTTTGTGGCAGGTGGATACGCAGCGCCGGCAGAGGATGCATTTGTTGTTGTCGCGCACGATGGAAGGGGAGACATCATCCACCATGTACTCAATGCGCTCGCCTGCAAAGGCGTTCTCGTTGGTCACTTCCAATTCCAGCGCCAGGCGCTGCAGCTCACAGTTCTGGCTGCGCACACAAGACAGGCATTTTTTGTCATGATTGGACAAAATCAACTCCAGCACGGTTTTGCGCGCGTGGCGCACGCGGCGGGTGTTGGTCTTGACTTCCATCCCCTGGGTGGCTGGCAGCACGCAGGCTGCCTGCAGGGTGCGTGCGCCGGTCTCGACAACGCACATGCGGCAGGCGCCAATTTCGTTGATTTTCTCAAGAAAACACAGGGTCGGGATACGGACGTTGGCCTTGCGCGCAGCGTCCAGCACCGTCGCGCCCTGCTCCACCTCAACCTTGATGCCATCGATGGTCAATGAAATCATCTTGCTCATGTTGCCCTCCAATCAAACCTTGATGATGGCGCCGAAATGGCACTTCTCGATGCAGGATTCGCACTTGATGCACTTGCTGGTATCAATCGCGTGCCTCGCGCGCGGCTGGCCGGTGATGGCGCCCACGGGGCACACGCGGAAGCAGGCTGTGCAGCCGCGGCACTTGTCGGTGATCTCCAGGTGCAGCAGCTCCTTGCAGTGACGGGCCGGGCAGCGCTTGTCGCGGATGTGCGCCTCATACTCCTCACGGAAATATTTGATGGTGGACAGCACCGGGTTGGGCGCGGTCTGTCCAAGGCCGCACAGCGCTGTGTCATTGATGGACTCGGCCAGGATCTCCAGCTGCTCCAGATCGCCCTCCTCACCCTTGCCGCTCACTATCCGGTCGAGGATCTCAAGCATCCGCCGGGTACCTACCCGGCAGGGCGTGCATTTGCCGCAGGACTCATCCACGGTGAACTCCAGAAAAAAGCGGGCGATGTCCACCATGCAGTTATCCTCATCCATGACGATCATGCCGCCTGAACCCATCATGGAGCCGATCTCTATCAGGGAATCATACTCAATGGGCACGTCGATGAGGCTCTCCGGGATGCAGCCCCCGGAGGGGCCGCCGGTTTGCACCGCCTTGAAGCGTTTGCCCTTGGGGATGCCCCCGCCAATATCATAGATGACCTTGCGCAGCGGCGTGCCCATGGCAACCTCGACCAGGCCGGTGTTGTTGATCTTGCCGCCCAGCGCAAAGACCTTGGTGCCCGGCGAGCGCCGGGTGCCCATGGAGCGGAACCAGTCTGCGCCATTGAGCAGGATTTGCGGGATGTTGGCAAAGGTTTCCACGTTGTTGATGTTGCTGGGCAGGCCAAAAAGCCCCTGCTGAGCCGGGAAGGGCGGCTTGGGGTTGGGTTCGCCGCGGTGTCCCTCAATGGAGGTCATCAAAGCTGTCTCCTCACCGCATACAAAGGCGCCCGCGCCCAGGCGGATGTGGATGTCAAAGTTGAATTCCGTGCCCAGAATGCCATTGCCCAGCAAACCGTACTCCCTTGCCTGGCGGATGGCGATCTCCAGGCGCCTGACAGCGATGGGGTATTCCGCCCGCACATAGATGTAGCCCTCATCAGAGCCAATCGCATAGCCGCACAGCGCCATGGCCTCCAGCACCGCGTTGGGGTCGCCCTCCAGCACGCTGCGGTCCATAAAAGCGCCGGGATCGCCCTCATCGGCATTGCAGATCACATACTTTTTCTCACCGGGAGAATTGCGGCAAAACTGCCATTTGAGCCCGGTCGGAAAACCGCCGCCGCCCCTGCCGCGCAAGCCCGATTCCTTGAGGACATCAATGACCTGCTGCGGGCTCATTTCAGTGAGCGCCCGGGCCAGCGCCTTATAACCGTCAAAAGCGATGTACTCATCAATCTGCTCCGGGTCAATCACGCCGCAATTGCGCAGCGCCAGCCGCGTTTGATGCTTGTAAAACTCCACGTCGTTGAGGGATTGTCCGGCGGGTTCCTCGGTTTCATGATGGTAGACCAGCTTGCGCACAATGCGCCCCTTGAGCATGTGTTCGGAGACGATCAGGTCCACATCCTCGGGGCGCACGCGCGAATAGAAGGTGCCCTCAGGATATACGATGACCACAGGACCGGCCTCGCACAGGCCAAAGCAGCCTGTCTTGACCACGCCGACCTCCTGGTCCAGCGCATGCAGCTTCAATTGCTCATTGAAGCGGTCGATCAAGGCGCCGGCGCCTGAGGAGGAACAGCCGGTGCCACCGCATACCAGGATGTGCGAACGGTAGAATTTCATTGATCTTCCTCCTTCCCCGCGCTGCCAAGCTGGCTGGTGATCACATACTCGGTCACCGGGTTCCCGTTGACAATGTGGTCGGTCACAATACGCCGCGCCTTGTCACCATCCAGGTTCACGTAGGTGACCTTCTCCTGCCCGGGCAGAAAGACATCCGCCATGGGCTCAAAGCGGCACATCCCGATGCACCCGGTCTGGGACACTGTCACGTGGCTGAGTTTCCTCAGGGTGCACTCGGTCATAAAGGCCATCATGACCGCCCGTGCGCCCGCCGCGATGCCGCAGGTGCCCATGCCCACTACAACGCGCACCTCATCGCTTCTGTCCTCCAGGCGCTGGTTGAGGCGGTCCAGGGTCCGCTGGCGGATTTGTTCAAGCTCACTGATAGATTTCATCCGGCGATTCCTCCAACACAGTTTTCTGTTGTTTCGAAAGCAATTTCCCGCGTCAGCCCTCGTAAATGGCCAGGATGGCGGGGACGCTTTCCGGGGTCACACGGCCGTGAACCTGATCATCCACCATCAGCACCGGCGCTAGGCCGCAAGCGCCCAGGCAGCGTGTGGCCAGCAGGGTAAACTTGCCGTCCCTGGTGGTGGCTCCGGGTTGGATGCCCAGTGAATCAGCCAGCTTGTCCAGCACCGCCTGCGCTCCCTTGACATAACAGGCAGTGCCCATGCACACGCTGATGACATGTTCCCCCTTGGGCTCCAGGGTGAACTGCGAATAGAAGGTGGCTACGCCGTATACCTCGCTAAAGGTCACGCCAAGGCCCTCGGCGATCTCGATTTGAACATCCTCAGGCAGATAACCAAAGATGTTCTGCGCGGCTTGCATCACCGGCATCAACGGGCCCGGGGTGTCCTTGTGCTCCCTGATCACCTGACGGAGTTTTTCCAGCTGCGCCTGTTTGTCTGCCATGGTGTGGTTCCCCTCCTTAGCAAGAATGAATCGATTTGCCGGCAAGGCCGTATCAGTCAGCAGACCGGCATTGTGTAAAGCGGTTTCATGCCCGGCGGATGGGCATCGGATGAGTGAGCGGCCCGGCAACCCAAAGATCAGGAGAATCGCTGGGTTCTGTGACCGAACCCGATTATACCAGAACCGCCCAGGCAATGACAGACAGGGGAGCAAGTCTCCGGGGCATTACTGTCCCGCTAAGGACAGAATCCGTCCCAATCGCGCCCCTCCCTGTCAAATGTGCTTGGCCCAGCCTGATTGCCATATGCTATAATAGATAATGAAATACAGACGAAGCGGAGGGCATCATGCTCAAAATTGAACACCTGCGCAAAGCGTACGGAGACAAGCTGGCCGTTGACGATTTGTCCCTGCATATCAGACCTGGCGAAATCCACGGCTTCATCGGCCATAACGGCGCGGGCAAAACCACAGCCATCAAGGCCTGCTGCGGCCTGCTGCACTTTGACGCGGGGGAGATCTATATCGATGGCCTGTCCATCAAGGAGCATCCGCTGGAATGCAAGCAGCGCACAGCCTACCTGCCGGACAACCCGGATTTGTATGAGTTTTTAAGCGGCATCAAGTATCTGAACTTCATTGCCGATGTCTTTGGCCTTGGCCGTCAGCAGCGCGAGGAGCAAATTGAGCGGCTGAGCCGTGAGTTTGAGCTGCACGATGACCTGGCCCAGCCCATCAGCACCTATTCACATGGCATGAAGCAAAAGCTTGCCGTCATCTCCGCCCTGATGCATCAGCCGCGCCTGCTGGTAATGGACGAGCCCTTTACGGGCCTGGACCCCAAGGCAAGCTTCCTGCTCAAGCAGAAGATGCGCGCGCTGTGCGATCAGGGCGCCGCGGTATTCTTCTCCACCCATGTGCTGGAGGTTGCCGAGAAGCTGTGCGACAAGGTAGCCATCATCCGCCGGGGCAGGCTGGTCGTGGAGGGCACCATGGAGGAGGTGCGCGGGCAGGACTCCCTGGAGGAGGTCTTCCTGGAGCTGGAGGGCGAGCATGCTTAAAACTTTGGTTGGCATCCAGCTGCGCGGCTCGCTGGGCACGCTGCTGCGCATCGGGCAGGGAAAGAAAAGAAGAGGCTGGGCCGGGAAGCTGTTCATCGCCCTCGCGGTGGTCTATGTCCTGGTCAGCATCGGGCTGTCCCTGGGCATGTTTTTCCAAACCGTGCTGGAAGCCTTCCACGCGGCGCAGCTTGACTGGCTATATTTTGCCATTGCGGGCCTGTCAGGCTTTGTGCTCAGTTTCATCGGCAGCATCAACCTGGCGCAATCCACCCTGTTCAACGCCAGGGACAATGACCTGCTCCTGTCCTTGCCGCTCAAGCCGGGAACCATCCTGTTCTCCCGCACCATAAGCCTCTACCTGATGGCGCTCATGTTCCAAAGCGTCGTGCTGCTGCCTGCCCTGGTGATCTGGTGGCTGCAGGCGCCCTTCTCCCCGGGGTTCCTGCTGGTCTTTTCCCTCTGCGGGCTGCTGCTGCCATTGATGACCACCGCCCTGTCCGTCCTCCTGGGCTGGATGCTGGCCGCTGTTTCAGAGCGGATCAAGCGCAAAAACCTGATCGTTATCCTGCTGTCCCTGGGCTTTCTGGGTCTGTATTTGTGGGGCTATGGCAAACTTCTGGACGCGATGAACGACCTGCTCGCCCGCGGGCATCAAATCGCGGACGCGGTCCGCAGCACCCTGTTCCCCGCCTATCATTTCGGCCAGGCCATCGCACACGCCAGCCCGGGCAGCCTGCTGCTGTTCGCCGCTTGCGCGCTGCTGCCCTTTCTGGCGCTGATGAGCGTCCTGTCCCGGCGATACATCCGGCTGCTGACCACCAGGCGCGGCGCGGCAAAAATCCAATACAGGGGCGGCGGCATGAAAGCCGGCAGCCTGATGACGGGCCTTGTCACCAAAGAGCTGCGGCGTTTTTTCTCCAGCCCCATTTACATCATGAATTCGGCTTTCGGCCTGTTCATGATGATCGCACTGCCCTTTTTGGTGCTGTTTGACAAAGGCGGAACCATACAAACGCTGATAGAGCAGCTGCGCCTGCCGGATGATCTGATCGGTGTGGCGGCCGTGCTGTCATTGGCTTTTCTTTCCGGCACGGTCTTTATCTCCGCGCCCTCCATCTCCCTTGAGGGCAAAAGCCTGTGGATTTTGCAAAGCCTGCCGGTCAGCCCGATCCAGGCGCTGATGGCCAAGGCAGCATGCCATGTGCTGATCAGCCTGCCGCCGATTTTGTTCTCGGGAATCTTCCTGGGCATCCTGCTGAAGCTGAATGTCTTTTACCTGTTGATGTGCGTCCTTCTTCCGCTTGCGGTCAACGTCTTCACAGCGCTCCTCGGCCTGGCGCTCAACCTGCGTTTTCCCAAGCTGGACTGGCACAGTGAGGCTGTCCCTGTCAAGCAGAGCATGAGTACCTTCCTGACGATGACGCTGGGCTTCCTGCTGGTGGCAGGCGTGGGCGCCTGTTATTTCCTGCTGCTGATGGACAGGATGAGCGCCCCGGTGTTCCTGCTCATCAGCCTGGCCTTGTTTTCTCTGACAAGCCTGGGGATCTTCCTGTATCTGAGCAAAACGGCGCCAACGGCCTGGAAGGACCTGAGCGAAGCCTGACGGCACATAAAAAGCATCAGCCGGGCCAGATGGCCCGGCTGTCCTGATGAAGGGGCATTACATATCAGTATTAAACCTCAGGGATTTTGACCTCCACCTCACGGCCCAGCGCGGCGGAGTCCGCGATGGCGTTGATGATGGCTTGGTTATAGAGGATTTGATTGGAGGGCACGGGCGGGGGCAGCTTAAAAATGATAGCGTCCAGGAAAGAACGGATTTTTTTGTCGAACAAGCCGGACTCATCCTCATCCAAAATGGGGATAACAGTCTCCACCTGCTCACCGGCCAGGTCATAATACAGGGTCATCGGACCGCCGACAGAGCCGTTCCAGCACTCGGTGGAAGGGATGCGCAGGGCGCCCTTGGTGCCCAGCATCACGGTGTCCCCGGGGGTGTCCAGGTGCATGGCCCAGGAAATGCGGAAGTCCAGCACCAGCCCGCCCTCCAGGCGGATAAAGGCCGCGGCGAAGTCATCCACATCAAAGCGCGCGGCGTCCTCGGGCTTTTGGTACTCAGTGGAGGTGCCAAAGAAGTTGGAGGTATACCCCGAGGCGGTCAGTGGTCTGGGATAGCCCACGGCGTTGAGCACCATGTCCAGGGAATAGCATCCAATGTCACCCAGGGCGCCGATGCCTGCGGTCTTTTTTTCAATGAAGGTGCTGTTGGGAATGCCGCGGCGGCGGCCGCCGCCGGTCTGGATGTAATAGATTTTGCCCAGGGCGCCCGATTCCACGATCTTCTTGATCTGCTTCATGTTGGCGTCCATGCGCGGCTGAAAGCCGATGGACAACAGCTTGCCGCTGGCCTTCTCCGCGCGGATGATGTCCGCCGCCTCCTCAACCGTCGCAGTCATAGGCTTTTCCAGCAGCACATTGATGCCCGCATTGAGCGCGTCAATGGTGCATACCGCGTGCTGGGTGTTGTAGGTGCATACGCTGACTGCGTCCAGCTTCTCGTTGTCCAGCATGGACTTGTGGTCCGGATAGAGATTGCAGCCGGTCACACCATAGCGCGCGGCAAATTTCTCAGCCTTGCCGGGGATCAGGTCTGCCATGGCAACAATCTCAACATCAGGCTGCTTTAAATAGCTTTCAGTGTGCGCCTCGGCAATCCAGCCGGTGCCAATGATGCCCACGCGCAGCTTCCTGTCGGAATAGACGCGTTCCTCACGGATTTCCTGAGTGAAACTGGATAAGACGCGATCGGTGTCTGACATATTTAACTCCTTTCAGACGCTGGTTCTGCCGCAAAGGCCATGCGCGGCCTTCAAGCGGCTTGCAGCGGTTCTTTTGTTCATCGTACCATTGTTAAAGGTTTTCGTAAAGGCCAAGACATCAAAGAATCAAAAAAATAACAGCAAAAAATCGCAAATTACACTTGCGCCAGACAGTTGGACGGGTAGAATGGGGATGAAATCCGGTATGACCCAAGGAGATTGGCATGAAGCATTTTGACATCGCAATACTGGGCGCGGGCAGCGGGCTGATGATTATGGAAGGCGCGCTTGAGCATGGCAAGACCTGCGCGGTCATTGAAAAAGGCGCCTTTGGCGGCACCTGCCTCAACCGCGGCTGCATCCCCTCCAAAATGCTGGTCTATCCGGCGGACCTGATCAGGGAGACACAGCGCGGCGAACTTGTAGGGGTCACGTTCGGCCGGCCGGCCATAGACTGGGCCAGGGTCTCCGCGCGGATGCGGCGGCAGATTGACGTCAATCAGGAGCTGGAGCAGGCGATTGCGCATACCGAGGGCGTTACGGTATACCCGGGCGAGGGCAGCTTTGCGGACGCGTATACCCTGGACATCCGTTTGAAGGACGGCCGGCTGGAGCGGATCAGCGCAGATACCATCGTCATCGCCACCGGCAGCCGCACGCGCGTGCCGCACATCCAAGGCCTGGATCAAACCGGCTACCTGACCAGCGAGTCCTTCTTTTCGGACCGCTTTCCGGACAAGCCCTTTGAGAGCCTGCTGATCATCGGCGGGGGCGCCACAGCGCTGGAGTTCGCGCACATCTTCTCAGCCTTCGGCACCAGGGTCACCGTGGCGGTGCGCAGCGAGACCATGCTGCGCGGCCTGGACGGGGACATCGCACCCTTTGTAAAGCGGCAGCTGGAGGATGCAGGCGTGCGCATCCTCTATCAGGCCGGAGCGCAAAGCGCGCGGACACAGGGCGGGCTCAAGGTCATGCGTTTTCTTGACAAACTGACCCATGAGGAATATGAGGTGGCCGCCGAGGAGATTTTCCTGGCGTCCGGTATCCTGCCCAATACCGATGCCCTGGCCCCGGACAGGGCCGGCGTCCGGATGACGGAGGACGGCTATGTCATCACCGATGAGAAGCTGCGCACCAATATCCCCCATGTTTACGCGATCGGCGATGTCAACGGCAGGTTCGCCCTGCGGCACAAGGCCAATTACGAAGCCGATGTGCTCAACAATGTTCTCTTTGGCGACAACACCCGCACGGCCGATTACGACAGCGTGCCCCAGGCGGTGTTCACGCACCCGCAGGTGGGCAGCGTCGGTCTGAGCGAGGAGAATGCGCGGACGCTGTACGGGGACAGGGTCCGGGTCTACCGCAACGCGTACTCGGACATCATCGCTGGTATCTCCATGGGCTATTCAAAGCGCCGGGGTGATGACGGCTTCGCCAAGATCATTACCGATGACCGGCAGCGCATCCTGGGCGCGCATGTGGTGGGCCCGCAGGCAGCCCTGATCGTGCAGCCCTATGCCTACCTGATGAACGCCGGCGGACCCGCGCAGGCCGGACAGCCGGGCTCGTGGCTGCCGATCCGGCACGCGATGACCATTCACCCAAGCTTCGCGGAACTGGCCGCCTGGGCGCTGATGTACCCCCAGTCAACCCGGTAACCACATACATATACAGCCCGCGCAAACTCCGGCGCGGGCTGTTGTGTTGATATCCGGTTCACTCTTCGATTCTCTCAAAGCGCGCGACGCGCCGGCCGTCCACCTCCACCGTTTCTTCAAACATGGCAAGCGGGCGCACCCACAGTTCCCCCTCGCCGTACAGCGCGCGATAGACCACCATGTCCTCCAGGGTCTCCGAATGCCGCGCCAGACCAAGCACCTCATAGCGCCTGCCCCTGAAATGACGGTAAATGCCGGGATGAATCATACGGACCGCTCAGCTGACAAGGAATCCTCGCTATAGGAAGGAAAAACCACCGTCACCCTTGTGCCCTGTCCGGGCCTGCTGATCAGATCCACCTTTGCCTTGTGGTACTCGGCGGCATGTTTGACGATGGACAGGCCCAGACCGGTTCCTCCGGTCGACTTGGAACGGCAGTTGTCAGTGCGGTAGAAACGCTCAAACACATGGAGCTGGTGCTCCGGCTCAATGCCAATGCCGGTATCCGAAACGCTGAGCACCGTGTTGGCGCCGGCAGTCACACGCACGTCCACGCTGCCGTTTTCCACATTGTACTTGATGGCGTTGTCCAGAAGGTTGGAGAGCAGTTCGCCCAGCAAAACCGGGTCGCCCAGGACAAAAGCATCCTCCCCGGAAAGGGTGACTTTGACGCCGCGCTCCTGCGCCGCCAGCGACAGCATTCGGCAAGCCGCATCCGCGGTCTCACGCAGGCTGACCTTCTCGTGCTTTCCGGTCAGATAGCCCTCGTCCAGGCTGGACAGGCGCAGGATATCCTCCACCAAGTCCAGCATCCTGCTGCTTTCCTTGTGGATCAGCTGGTAGATGCCCGGCGCGTCCTCCTCTTTGACCATGCCCTTCTCCAGCAGCTCGGCATAGCCGAAAATGGTGGTCAGCGGCGTGCGCAGCTCGTGGGACACATTGGCGGTAAACCGCTTGCGCATGGCCTCGCCAGCCAGCTTGTCGGTCTGGTCACTCATCAGCAGCACGCTGCCCGGGCGCCCTTGGATGCGGTTGGCAGCCAGCAGGTAATGCCGCCCGCTCTTCTCCAGCACACCGGTGGCGACGCCCTCCTTTTCCAGATCATCCAGCAAACGAATGATGACCAGGCTGCGGTTGAGCTCGGTCAGCAGGCGCTTGTGAGCCTGCTCAGGCTTGACTTCCAAAATGCGGCAGGCTGCCGGGTTGATCAGACTCACCTCATGCCGGTCACTCAGGGCGATAAAGCCCTCCTGCATGCCGTCCAGCAAGGCGTTGAGCTCCAGCCGTCTGGCCTCCAGCGCTTCCATCTGCGCGCGGTTGTGGCGGTTTTGTGCGTCAATCCGCCGAATCAAGGGCAACAACTCATCATAGACCACCACTTCCTCGGGATGGTCCGGGTCGATGGCCAGGATGGGCGCGATCAGCTTGTCCCCCAGGAAATTGGCAAACAGCACAACGACCAGCAAGACAATGACTAGGCCAAAAATCAGCCAGGGCGCGACGCCGGTCGCGATGCCGCGTGCGATGCGTTCAGGCGCCGCAACACGCAGGATGTTGCCGTCTTCAAGCAGGGTAGCCACATAAATCGCGGTGGTGCGCGTGGTGTCTGAATACCGCACAGCGCTGCCCTGGCCTTTTGTCAGGGCCTGGCGGATCTCCGGGCGGTCCATATGGTTGTCCAGGGGCTCATTGGTCCAATTGTCAAACAAGACCGTGCCATCAGGAGCGATCAGGGTGACCCGGGACCTGGTGAAAACCTCTTCCAGTTTCGCGGCATCGCCCCAGTCGCCCAGGTAAGTGGCGATCAGCTTGCTTTCCTGCGCTAGCTGCGTGGAAAGCTGCTCGCGCGCAACCGACTGGACCACAGCGGACGTCAGCAGCACCGCGGCTGAGCCAAACGCCAGGATCAGCGCGATGAAACCCAGCATGATCTTGCGTTTCAAGCGCCTTCCTCCTTCATGTCACTGAGGCGATAACCAACGCCGCGCACGGTCTGCACCAGGCTGGCGGCGTCCCCCAGCTTCACGCGAAGGGTACGGATGTGCATATCCACCGTGCGCGTATCTCCCGCGTAATCCGTATCCCAAACCAGATTGAGCAGCTGATCCCTTGAAAACACCATGCCCGGCTTTCCCATCAGGCATTGCAGCAAGCGGAATTCCATGTTTGTCAGCGTGATCGGCCTGTCATCCACCCATACCTCTCGCCGGGCGCTGTCCAGCACAATGGGGCCAACTTCCAGTCGGTTTTCCGTATCTGCCTGGCCGCTGCGGCGAAGCACCGCGCGGATGCGCGAAAGCAGCTCCATGATTCCAAAGGGCTTGACAAGGTAATCATCCGCGCCGGCATCCAGCGAGCGCACCTTGTCCATCTCGGTATCCCTGGCGGTGAGCATGATCACAGGGATGTGGCGGGTGCGTTCAGCCGCGCGCATCTGGGACAGCAAGGTAAAGCCGTCCACCCCCGGGAGCATTTGGTCCATCAAAACCAAGCGGGGCAGCTGCTCGCGCATGGCCTCCATAAAGCTCCGGCCGTCTTCAAAACCCCGGGCTTCGTAACCTGCCTGCCTGAGCGCGTACAGCACCAAATCGCGGATGGCCTGATCATCCTCAACCGAGTAAATCATTGCAGCCGGTCTCCCTTGTAGATGCCGCTGACAGCGTACTCCACCCACTCAGCGATGTTGACCGCATGGTCGGCGCTGCGCTCAAAATACTTGGCAATCATCAGCATGTCCAGCAGCTGCATGCTGTCATAGTTCGCCCCGTTGCAGGCAATCTCCCTCATCATGTCAATGATGTCTATCTTGACCTGATGGAAAAGATCGTCAACAATGTCGTCATCCTTCATCACTTCCCGCGCCAGTTGCTTGTCGCGCGCCACATAGGCATCAATGGCCTTGTGTACCATGCGGGCCGTCTCCTGCGCCATTTGCTTCAGATGCGGCGGGAAAGGCAGCGCCGGACCGTGCAGGGGCATGCTTAATATCTCCCCGATGTCGCTGGCCTGGTCGGCGATGCGTTCCATGTCGGTGATCATCTTCAGCGCCGCGGAAATGATGCGCAGGTCGCGGGCCACCGGCTGCTGCATCAGGATCAGCCGCAGGCAGAGGGTTTCGATATCGCGCTCCTTGCGGTCAATCTCGGCATCTCCTTCCTTGAGGATGCGCGCCGCTTCCGGGTTGCGTGTGGAGAGCAAGTCGCCCGCGCACTCAATGGCACGCTCAATCATACTGCCCATCATGATGATCTGGCTGTTGAGTTCTTGCAGTTGCTCGTCGAAACGAAGGCGCATTATCCAAACCTCCCGGTAATGTAATTCTCTGTGCGTGGGTCGGACGGATTTGAGAACAGTTGCGCGGTCTCGCCCATCTCGACCATTTCACCCAGAAGAAAGAAGGAGGTGATGTCGCTGATGCGCGCAGCCTGCTGCATGTTGTGTGTCACGATAACAACAGTATATTCTGTTTTGAGATCCAGCACAAGATCCTCAATTTTTGAGGTGGATATCGGATCCAGCGCGCTGGTGGGCTCATCCATGAGCAGTACCTCCGGCTGCACCGCCAGGCAGCGTGCGATGCACAGGCGCTGCTGCTGGCCGCCGGAGATGGCCATGGCGCTTTTTTTCAGGTCATCCTTGACTTCCTCCCACAGGGCGGCCTTGCGCAGGGACTGCTCCACAATGGCATCCAGCTTGATTTTGCCACGCACGCCGTGGGAGCGCGGGCCATAGGCAATGTTGTCATAGATGCTCATGGGAAAGGGGTTGGGCTTTTGGAACACCATGCCCACGCGCTTCCTCAGCAGATTGACATCCATCTGCTGGTGAAAGATATCCTCCCCATCCAGAAGGATCTGGCCTTCAACCCGGCAGTCCGCGATCAGATCGTTCATGCGGTTGAGGGTCTTGAGCAGGGTGGATTTGCCGCAGCCAGAAGGACCTATCAGCGCGGTCACACTGCGCTCTGGGATTTCCATATCGATTTGCTTGAGCGCCTGAAAGCTGCCATAAAACAGGTTGACGCCCTTGATATCAAATTTAATACGGCCTTGGTCAGCTCTGCGGACAGCCCTGCTGTTCTGTGCAAAATTGGTCATCAGTCGTCAGCCTTTCCTGGTCAGTCGTTTAGCAATCATGGAGGACAGCCCGTTCATCAGCACAACGATGACCAGCAGCACCACCGCCACTGCGAAGGCCTCATTGATATAGCGCCCCTCCTGCTGAAGCTGGTAGAGATGGACGGACAGGGTGCGTCCGGACTCCAATGCGTTTGCGATGCGCGTGGCTGTGCCCGCAGTGTAAATCAAGGCAGCCGTCTCGCCTGAGATGCGGCCGATGGACAGCAGCACCGCAGCCAGAATGCCGGGGGTGGCCACCGGCAGCACGATGCGCACAGTGGTCCGCAATTTGCCGGCCCCCAGGCCGTAGCTGCCCTCGCGATAGCTCATGGGCACAGCCAGCAGGGATTCCTCGGTCTGGCGCAAAATGAGCGGCAGGGTCATGATGGCCAGCGTAAGCGCACCTGACAGCAGCGAGATGCCGATGCCCAGGGTGACCACAAAGGCCAGCAAGCCAAACAGGGCATAAATGATAGAGGGGATGCCCGCCAGGGTCTCCGCCATCACGCGGATCAGCTTCACCAGTTTACTGCCCGGTTTGGCGTACTCCGCCAGATAGATGCCGCCAAAAACACCCACCGGCACGGAGAACAGCAGCGACAGCCCGGTGATGGACAGCGTGTTGATAATGGCATGAAACATGGACACATTGCGCGAGGTATACTTGATCGCGAACATGGACGGCTGCAGGTAGGGGATGCCGCGCACACAGATATAAGTCACGATCAGCAGCAATATGCCTATGGTCAAAAAGCCGGACAGCCAGCACAGGGCCTTGAGGGTTTTGGAACCCCAGTGGCCGCGCTGCCGGGAAGGAACGGAGATGTCCGGGGTCAGGCCCCTGTTGTCAGCCAGCGCGCTCATTGTGCAACCCTCCGGCGATTAATAAAGGAAAACAGGTAGTTGACAGCCATCACGATCACAAACAGCACAACGCCCGTGGCAATCAGCGACTCACGGTGCAAATCGGCCGCATAGCCCATCTCCATGAGCACATTGACCGTCAGCGTGCGAACGCCTTTGAGCAAGCCGCCAGGCATGCGCGGGTTGTTGCCTGCCACCATGATGATGGCCATGGTCTCGCCGATCGCGCGGCCCAGGCCCAGCACAATGCCTGAAATGATTCCGGGACGCGCCGCAGGCACCACTGCGCGGAACACGCTGCTCTCATGCGTGGCGCCCAGGGCCAGAGAGCCCTCATAATAGGACTGCGGCACCGCGTTGATCGCCGCTTCCGCTGTTTGAATGATGGTCGGCAGAATCATGATGGCCAGCAGCACGCCGGCCACCAGCACGCTTTTGCCGGTGCCGCCCAGGTTGACCCGCACAAGGGGCACCAGCAGCATCACGCCAAAAAAGCCATAGACCACCGAGGGGATGCCTGCCAGCAGCGACACGCAGGGCTTCATAAAGCGCACCACGGGCTTTGAGGCAAAGCGCGCCATCAGGATGGCGGTCAGCACGCCAATCGGCGCGCCAAGCAGCACAGCGATGAAGGTGACATAGAAACTGCCCACAATCATCGGCAGAATGCCGAAAATGCCCTGCAGCGGCGCCCAGACCTGGCCGGTGATAAAGTCCCAGGCATTGTACTGCGCAAAAAATGGCGCGCTGCTGACGAACAGGAAGGCACAGATGGTGAGCACTGCCAGAACGCAGACACATGCGGAGGCTAGAAACAGCCCCCGCATGATGCGTTCAGTCAGGTTGCGATGTTGGGAATGCATGCTTTACTTGTTAACGTCTGCCCAGGTTGTGATTTCACCGGTAAAGATCATGCGCACCTGATCCATGGTCAGGTTCTCAATGGGGTTGACGGGATTCTTGATGACCGCGATGCCATCAATGCCGATGACCACAGCTACAGCGCCGTTCTCTTTCTCGGAGCTCTTCAGGCCGCGGGAGGCCATGCCCAGGGTGTAGGTGCCGTCCAGCGCGCCGGTGACGCCGGCAGAGGAACCGGTGGCCTGCACATCAATCGTGACGCCGGGGTTGAGCGCGATATAGGCTTCGGCCAGCAGTTCCATGACAGGGGCAACGGAAGTGGAACCGCCCACCACCAGGGTTCCGGACAAGCCGGCAGCCGGCGCGGTATAGGAGGGGGTCTCATCGTTGCTTACGGGCACCAGGCCATCAGCAGCGACCACGGCCTGTCCTTCGCGGCTCATGATGTACGCCATGAAATCCTTGGCAATCTCATCGGTGATTTCACCGTTGATGACCACGTTGAAAGGACGCGCGATGGGATAGGTGTTGTTGAGGATGTTCTCCGGGGTGGCTTCCACGCCGTCAATCTTGAACGCCGTAACCGCGTCATTGAGCAGCACGGAGGACAAGGAAGCGTAGCCAATCGCATACTCATTGGATTCGACGGTGGTCATCACCAGGGAGGTGCCGCTGACAAAGTCAGCCTCCAGATAAGTATTGTCGACTTCTTTGCCATCAACCTTGGTCATGACGCCGGTCAGCTCGGTGAACGCGCTGCGGGTGCCGCTGCCTTCTTCACGGGAAACTACTGCGATGGTCTTGGAAAAATCATACTCGGCCAGGGCTGCGAACCCAAAAGCGGACAGAGACAATGCCAGGAACAGGGCCAGAATCTTGCGAATCTTCATAAATAATACCTCCTTTTTGGTAGTGCTCATGCACAGCCATACCATACGGCAATCATGTAAATCCCAGCCCTGGCGAATGTAAATTCTTTGTAAAATGCCGCTCGTCAGCCTGCCGGCTAATACAGTACCTTGCTTAAAAAAGCTTTGGTGCGCGGGCTTTTCGGGCGGTCGAACAAATCTGCGGGGCTGCCCTGCTCATGAATGCGGCCCTCGTCCATAAAGAAGACGCGGCTGGACACCTCGCGGGCAAAACCCATTTCATGGGTGACGATGACACAGGTCATGCCCTGGCCAACCAGGTCCTTGATGACCTGAAGCACCTCGCCCACCATTTCCGGATCCAGCGCGCTGGTGGGCTCGTCAAACAGCATGACCTCCGGCGACATGGCCAGCGCGCGCACAATGGCCAGGCGCTGCTTCTGCCCACCGGAGAGCCTGCGGGGGTGCTCGTTCGCCTTGTCCTGCAAGCCGATGCGCTGCAGCAGCTCGTCCGCCCGCTTGTCAGCCTGCGCCGGGCTTAGCTTTTTGAGCAAAACGGGCGCCAAGGTAATGTTTTCCTTGACTGTCAGGTGGGGAAACACGTTAAAGTGCTGGAAGACCATGCCCATCTTCTGGCGGTGAAGGTTGATGTCCACGCCTTTGTCGGTCAGGCTGACGCCGTCAAAGATCACCTGGCCGCTGGTGGGAACCTCCAGCAGGTTCAGGCAGCGCAGAAAAGTGGATTTGCCGGAGCCCGAGGGTCCGATGATGGAGATCACCTCGCCTTTGTGGATGGTTTCACTGATGCCGTCGAGCACTCCCAGCGATCCGAAGTTCTTGACCAGATTGACTGTCTCAATCACTGGCTTTAAGCCTCCTTTCAAAAGCGTTGATCAATTTTGACAGGGAGAAGGTGAGCACGAAGTAGATGACGCCCACTATCAAAAACGGCTCTATTACCGTGAAGGTGGCCCCTTGCGCGGTCTTGTAAACGGTCATCAAATCTCCGACAAAGAAGGTGGAAGCCAGGGAGGTTTCCTTAATGACGGTGACAAACTCGTTGCCTAGCGCAGGAAGGATATTTTTGACCGCCTGGGGCAGCACGATGCGCGTCATGGTCTGACGCGCGTTCAGGCCCAGGGTGCGGGCAGCCTCAGCCTGGCCCGGATCCACTGCCTGGATGCCGGCGCGCACAATCTCGCAGACATAGGCCGCGGAGTTCAGCACCAGCGCCACCGTCACGCTGGCAAACTTGGAAAGGTTCAGCATGGGCAGCACCTCAGGCAAGAGAAAGGTGATCAGATACAGCTGCAGCAGCAGCGGCGTGCCACGGATCACCTCCACATAACCGGAGGCCGGAACACTGATCACCTTCAGGCGGCTGCGCCGCGCAAGGGCCAGCAGGCTGCCAAGAACGGTGCCAAAGAGCACCGTGATAAAGCTCAGCAGCAAGGTCAGCCCCGCGCCCTCCAGAAACAATCCCCAGTAGCGCCCCCAGACCTTAGCCAGGTTGGGCCAGAAATTGGTAAACATCCAAGCTTCTCCTTTCCTGCCCTAAAGGGCTTCTGCAAACAGGGCCGCGCGCAGCACCATCTCCGGCGTAAGGGGCGTTGGCGGCTGCGCCATGTCCGGCTGCGCCAGGGCCTGAGGCAGCCAGGATTTTATGTCATCAGGCGCCAGGCCGATCTCCCTCAGGCTCGAAAGGGAGCCGACTGCGCCCAAAAAAGTCTTCAGCCTGGCCGCTTCCGCCATGTTTTCCCCAAGCGCGAGCAACACCACGCTGCCCCAGGCAACCGCATCGCCATGAAGAACCTCCGCAAAGCCCGGCATATCCCGCAGGGCGTAGTACAGCGCATGAGCCAGCGCGCCGTTGAGCCGCTCCTGGACCAGCAAGCTGACCAGGCCGGTATTGACAATGCACAGCTGTGCCGCCAGGCGGAAAGCCGGGCTGTCCTTCCCCTGAGCCATGTCAGCCAAGGCGGAAACGCCATGTGAAAGCAGGGTTTCAAAGCCGAACTGCGCGATGGACAGGCCCAGGCGGTCCGTGTAGGACAGGTCATTGACCGCGCCGGCCTTATAAGCCGATTCCACCGCCTTGGCCAGGCTGTCGCCGATGCCGGCGCGCAGGTACATGGCCGGGGAGCGGCTGAGGATGCCGGTGTGCAGGCAAACATGGGCGGGCGGATGGTCCAAAAACAAGAAGGGCCCCTCCGCGCTGCCCGGCGGGTCATGCAACACGCTCAGCGCGGTGAGCGCCGCGCAGGTAGCCGGGATGGTAGGCAAGGTGATCACCGGTAGCCCCGTCAGGTGCGCGGCTGCCTTGGCTGTATCCAGCGCCTTTCCCCCGCCCATGCCCAGGATGAGCCCCGTGCCCATGCTGACAGCCTCCCCGGCATAAGCCCGTGCCTGCAGCATGGTGCATTCCCCGGAGAACTCGCGGATCATCAGCGAGATATCCTTACCGGAAAGGGCTGCCTTCAGCTCAGGCAAGCCCGCAGCCAGGGCGCGCCTGCCGCCAAGGAGCAAAACAGACCGCGCGCCATGGGCCTGGATCACATCCGGCAGAACACGATAAGCGTCCGGGCCTGTGACGATGGGCGGGCAACCGGCAAAGCTGATGTTAGGCAGCGTGAAATCTACTGCTGTCATGAGACCAACCTCCCCAAGGCGCTTGAGCGCCTCACGCAAACTGTCATCCGAGCGGGCAAAAAACCGCTGATGTCCAGCAAGACAAAGCAGGTGCCCTGCGGGTCATTGTGCAGCATGCCTGACTTCCTTTCAAAAATGCAAATTCATGCATCACAGCGCGCATTTTACCATGATATTTTCATTTTGTACAGCCTAAATTGTATTATTATTCATTTTATATATGGAGAAACACTTTACGCCCGGCAGCCGACAGGCTCCAAGAGGAAATTATGTTTTTATGCTGTATTTATTCACGGCTTAACCGGTCGATATTTCCGTTTTCCTTTTGATTATATTGATTTTACTGGCTTTTTGGAACCTGCCTTTTGTTTAATTATTCATTTTTATTGTATTGACATTCATCGTTATCGGGGATACAATCCACTCATTCCAAGTTTGAAGGAGGAACCCCCCCATGAAGAAACTGATTGCCCTGCTGCTTGCCGCCCTGGTCATGACCCTGAGCCTGTCCGGCCTTGCAGCTGGCCGATTGGAGGCCATCAAGGCCGCCGGCAAGCTGGTGGTGGGCACCTCGCCGGATTACGCGCCCTATGAGTTTTTGGATACCGACGGCAAACCGGTGGGTTCGGACATCACCTTCGCACAGTTCATCGCTGACAAGCTGGGCGTGGAGCTGGTGATAGAGTCCTACAACTTTGATGCGCTGCTGGCCGCGATCGCCGCGGGCAAGGTGGACCTGGGCCTAGCCGGCTTTGACCCAAAGCCCGACCGCTTGGACAGCATGTCCTTCTCCGACATTTACTACAATGAGACCAACCAGATCATCCTGATCCACAAGGACAATGCCGGCAGCATCAAAACGCTGGAGGACTTCGCGGGCAAGAAAGTGGCGGCACAGAACGGCACGACGCAGCAAGCCCTGGTGACCGAGCAGCTGCCCGGCGCCCAGCTGGAGCTGGTCACCCTCATCCCTGACGGCATCATGCAGCTGCTGACCAAGCAGGTCGCCGGCATGGCGCTGGCCAGCCCGGTGGCAGAGCAGTACGTAGCCAATTATCCGGACCTTGTCTATTGCGAGAGCAAGTTTGAATACTCCTCCATGGGCATCGCGATCGCCGTCCCGCTGGATGAGCCGGAACTGCTCGCAGCTGTGAATGAGATAGTCGCAGAAGTGGTGGAGCAGAAGCTGTTCTACCAATGGATGGACGAGGCGATCCAACTCAACAACTCCCTGAACCAGTAGCGCCTGTTGTACGCATACAGCAGGGCCTGCCGGCAGTGGCTGGCAGGCCCTGTTGTTGTTGATTGATATTATATCAGGATTGTTCAGCCTTGGGCTTGCGGGCGCGGGCAACGGGCTTCTTGGCTGCTTCGCTGTCCGCATCCGCGGCCGGCTGCTTCTTGGAAGACGTCTTGCGCGGCTTGGCGCTTGCTTTGGGCTTGGGCTTTTCGACCGCTTCAGCCGCACGCGCTTCCTCTTCCGCCTTGGCGGATTGGGTGGCCTTGGATTCCTTGTTGGCGGCATGCGGCTTGCGCGGTTCAGGTTTTGGCTCCTGCTCCGGCGCGGGCTGCTGCGTTTCCTTCTCGGCGCCGGAGCCCAGCAGAACGGGCAGAAGCTTGTTGTACAATTCCAAATAACGCCTGGAGGAATGGAGCCAGGAATAGTCTTCGGTCATGCCGCGATGCTGCAGCGTGGCCCAGACATCCTTGCGCTCATGGTAGAAATACAGGGCGCGCCGGATCACATTCAGCATGTCATGGGCATTGTAGTTAAAGAAGCTGAAGCCGTTGCCCGCGCCGTTGAACTCGTTGTAGGACAGCACAGTGTCGCGAAGGCCGCCGGTTTCGCGCACAATGGGCACGGTGCCATAGCGCAGCGCGATCATCTGGGACAGGCCGCAGGGTTCAAAGGCTGAGGGCATCAGGAAGAGATCAGCGCCCGCGTAGATGCGGTGCGCCAGGTTATTGTCCATCACGAAGCGCGCGGCAACCCTGCCCGGGTAGTTTTGCTCCGCCCAGCTGAAGAGGTTGACATAGCGCGACTCGCCCAGGCCCAGGCAGACCAGCTGCAGGTCTTCACGCATGATGTCGGCGATGACATAGTCCACCAGGTCCAGGCCCTTCTGGCTGCTCAGGCGGCTGATTATGCCGATGAGGGGCACCTCGGGGCGCAGTTCAAGGCCCAGTTCCTCCTGCAGCGCGCGCTTGTTGACCGCCTTGCCGGACAGATCCTCCGCAGTGTAGGTGGCAGCGATGCGCTTGTCATTGGCCGGGTCAAACTCACGCACATCCAGGCCATTGAGGATGCCGCTTAAATGGTTGCGGCGCGCGCGCAGCAGGCCGTCCAGGCGCTCCCCGTAGTAGGCGGTCTGGATCTCCTCAGCATAGGTGGGGCTGACGGTGGTCACCTCATCCGCGTAGACGATGCCGGCCTTGAGAAAGTTGACATTTCCAAAATACTCCAGCTTGTCATCCGTAAAGACATCGTTGGGCAGGCCAAGCATGTCCTGGACATCCTTGATGCCGAAGATGCCCTGATACTGAAGGTTGTGGATGGTAAACACGGTACGGATGCCGTGATAGCGCGGCAGGCTGTCGTACTGGATGCGCAGCAGGGCCGGGATCATGCCGGTTTGCCAGTCGTGCGCATGGATGATGTCCGGGGTGAAGGGAATCAGCGGCAGGGCGTTGAGCACCCCGCGGCAGAAAAAGGCATAGCGCTCATGCTCGTCCCCGCCTACGCCGTAGATATAGTTGCGGCCGAAGTAGTAGCGGTTGTCAAGGAAATAATAGGTGACACCCCCGCGCTCAAGCTGCTCGATGCCGCAATACTGGCGCCGCCATCCCAGGCTCACCTCAAAATCGGCCGTGTGTACCATCCTGCGCTCATATTCTTCGGGGATCATGCTGTACTTGGGCAGAATGACACGCACATCATGACCCTGCTCGGCCAGCGCGGGCGCCAGAGAACCTACCACATCGGCCAGGCCGCCTGTTTTGCAAAAGGGAACACATTCACTGGCAGTAAACAGAATTTTCATTCGTCTTCCTCCTTCCCGGAATTTGCAAACCAGTCAAGACTACCAAACAGAAGGTTAAATTGTCAAATTCTTGGCGACAACCAGGGGATAGGAACTCGGGGCGATGAGGCGCACGCTCTCACGCAGGGTGACCTGCTTGTCCAGGATGCAGTTTTCCACCTCGGCGTTGCGGGAAATGACGGCGTCCTGCATGATGATGCTGTTTTTGATCACCGCGCCGGGCTTGACCACCACGCCCCGGAACAGGATGCTGTTCTCGACCGTGCCCTCAATCAGGCAGCCATCCGCCACCAGGGAGTTGGTCACCTTGGAATCCCCCAGGTAGCGGGCGGGCATCTCGTCGCGCAGCTTGGTCCACACAGGCTTGTCATCCCGGAAGGCCTGATTGCGGAAAGTATCGTTGAGAAAATCCATGTTGGACTGGAAGTAGGCCTGTACCGAATCCACCTCCCACACGCGGCCGGGGCACTCATAAGCGCCCACACGATAGATGCGCTCGGTCACCATCTGGGCCAGCATGTCACGCGAGAAATGGTGCTGGCCGGAAGCGACAGCCCGGTCCACCATATCGATGAGCAGCTCGCGCCGGACAATAAAGGCTCCGATATAAGTGTTTTCAAAGCGCGGGATGGTCGGATCAAACTCAATGCGCTCAACCCGGCCGTCCTTGATGTCCAGATAGCGCCCGCGGCCGTTGCGGCGCACATTGCGGTCCTTGGTGTACAGCAGGGTGATGTCCGTCTTGCTTTGCAGATGCTCTTCAAGCATGTCGCGGAAATCCACCTGGTAGAGCACGTTGCTGTCGGTCACCACGATGTTGCGCTCCACCGAGCGGCGCATGAAGTTCATATTAGTATGCAAAGCGTCCAGCAAGCCTTCATATACGCCCACATTTTCCCGGGACATGTACGGCGGCAGGATGGTCAGGCCTGAACGCTTGCCGTGCAGATCCCACTCGCGCCCGCTGCCCAGGTGATCCATCAGGCTGTGGTAGTTCTTTTGCATGATGATGCCGATGTTTTTGATACCGGAATGAATCATGTTGGCCAGGGTGAAGTCAATCAGGCGATAGCGCCCCACCATGGGCAGCGCGGCGGCAGCGCGGTAACGGGTCAGATCCTGCAGCTCATCCACGCGCTCCCCGGTATAGATCATTCCTACGATGTCCTGTTTCATGTGCCCTCCTCATTCCCCCAGCTGCTCGCCGGCCTTTATCTGTGTGCCAGGTTCCACATGCGTGTTGCTGCCCACCACGGCGATGTTGCCGCTTTCCTCGCCGATCACGGCGTTCTCGCCGATCACGGCATTCTCCGCGATGATGGCGCGGCGGATGAGCGCGCCCTTGCCGATCACCGCGTGCGGCATGATGACCGAATCAATCACCCGGGCGCCCTCACAGACGTGTACGTCCGCAGACAGGACCGAGTGGACGACCTCGCCAAAGATCTCGCAGCCCTCAGTGATCAGGGAATCACGGATGACGCCCTTGCTGGAGGCGTAATGCGGCGGCTCGCCCACGTTGCGGGCATAGATGCGCCACTTGCGGTCGTGCAGGTTGATGGGCGGCGGTATCTGCAGCAGGTCCATATTGGCGTCCCAAAGGCTTTCTATGGTGCCGACATCCTTCCAGTAGCCCTCAAAGTTCCACGCAACCAGCTTCTCGCCGGCAGCCAGCATGGTGGGGATGATGTTCTTGCCGAAGTCGTTCTGGGAGGTCGGGTCAGCCTCATCCTGCTCCAGGTAAAAGCGCAGCTTGTCCCAGGAGAAGACATACACGCCCATGGAAGCGTTGTTGCTTTTCGGTTTTGCAGGCTTCTCCTCAAATTCAATGATGTTGTCGTCCGCATCGGTGTTCATCAGCCCAAAGCGGCTGGCATCCTCCCAGGGCACCCGGCGAACGGCCACCGTCAGCGCAGCCTGGTTGCGCACATGGTGGGCGACCATTTCGGCATAATCGCACTTGTAGATGTGGTCGCCCGAGAGGATCAGCACGTAATCCGGGTTGTACTGCTTGATGAAGGCCATGTTCTGGTAAATGGCGTTGGCCGTGCCCTTGTACCATTCCCCCTCCGCGCCCTTGGAATAGGGCGGCAAGACAAAGACGCCGCCGGTATTGATGTCCAGGTCCCAGGGCGCGCCGGAGCCGATATAGGAATTGAGTTCCAGCGGCTTGTACTGCGTGAGCACACCCACGGTATCAATGCCGGCATTGGCGCAGTTGGACAGCGGAAAGTCGATGATCCGGTACTTGCCGCCAAAGGGGACCGCTGGCTTGGCGACATGGCGTGTCAGGATGCCCAGTCTGCTGCCCTGTCCGCCCGCCAACAGCATGGCGACACAGGATTTACGTTGTTGCATCTGTCGATTCCTCCTTATCTTTTACCCCTTGCGCAAGACCGGATGAACCAGGCTTTGTCTTGGCAGGTTCAGGCTTCCGTTGATAATAAAAATAAACTGTAGCCAGGGGCGGTACGCAGACCTGCACTGACCAGGGCAGGCCGTTGCACAGCTCCTCCTGCGCTTTCAGGGGCTGAGCGTTGTACTGGTTGGATCCGCCATACTCCTTCAAGTCGGTATTGAAACACTCGGTGACCGTGCCCGGCCCGGGCAGGCCAAAGCGGAAAACCGGATAGAAAGCAGAGGTGAAATTGGTCATACAGATGACTGCTTCGCCCTGCAGGTCCATGCGCATGAAGACTACGATGCTGCGCTCCTTGTCATCCGGCGTGAGCCATAAAAAGCCGTCCCAGCTGCCGTCGATCTGCCAGAAGGCGGCATGCTCCCTGTAGAAGTGGTTCAGCACGCGCACGCAGCGGCACAAATCGGGATGGCGCTCATATACCATCAGGAACCAATCCAGCTGCCCGTCAAATTTCCACTCAATGAACTGCCCGAACTCGCCGCCCATGAACAGCAGCTTCTTGCCCGGATGCGCCATGGTGTAGCCGTACAGCGCGCGCAGACCGGCAAACTTCTGCCACAAATCCCCCGGCTGTTTGTCCAGCATGCTGTGCTTGCCATGAACCACCTCATCATGGGAGAAGGGCAGGATAAAGTTCTCGTTGAAGGCGTAAAACAGGGAAAATGTCAGCTTATCATGGTGCCAGCGGCGGTACACCGGATCAAGCTTGATGTAGCTGAGCATGTCGTTCATCCAGCCCATGTTCCATTTGAAGCCAAAGCCCAGCCCGCCCTTGTCGACCGGATGGGTGACCATGGGATAGGCGGAGGATTCCTCGGCAATCATCATCACGCCCGGAAAGTCACGGTACACAATCGTGTTCAGGCGCTGCATAAAGGCGATGGCTTCCAGGTTTTCACGGCCGCCGTGATGGTTGGGCAGATAGTCATCCTCGCGGGCAAAATCGTGGTAGAGCATGCTGCTGACCGCGTCCACCCGCAGGCCGTCGGCATGAAAATATTCCAGCCAGAAGCAGGCGTTGGACAACAGGAAGCTGCATACCTCGCCCCGGGCATAATCAAACATCATGGTGCCCCACTGGGGCATCTCGGCACGGCGGACGTCCATGTGCTCATAGCAGGGGGTACCGTCAAAGCGGCGCAGGCCGATCTCATCGCGCGGGAAGTGCGCCGGCACCCAGTCAAGGATCACGCCGATGCCCGCCTGGTGCATGCGGTCAATCAAGGACATCAGGCCTTTTGGTTCGCCGTGGCGCGCGGTCGCGGCGAAGTAGCCGGTGACCTGATAGCCCCAGGACATGTCCAGGGGATGCTCCATGACCGGGAGCAGCTCCACATGGGTGTAGCCCATCTCCTCAATATAGGGGATCAGCTGGTCGGCAATCTCATCATAGGTGAGCATCTGGCCGTTCTCGCCGCGTCGCCAGGAGGCCAGATGCAGCTCATAAATGTTGATGGGGCTGGTGTAGGGAACAAAGGTTTTCCTGGCTGCCATCCATTCGCTGTCTCCCCAGACATAGCCGTCCATGTCATACAGCAGGCTGGCCGTATTGGGGCGCAGCTCGCTGGCAAAAGCGAAGGGATCAGCCTTGAGCGTCCATTGGCCGTCCGCGCCCCTGATGGCGTATTTATAGGTCCTGAGCTTTTCTTCCGCACCGGCATAATGAAAGCAGGCAGGGTCAACCTCCGGTGTAAAGTAAAGGTCCGGCAAACGTATTTCCCAGGTGCCGTCATGCTGTTTGGTCATGGGATAGCGCTCATAATCCCAAAAACAAAATTCACCTGTCAGGCTGACAGCCTGCGCGTTGGGCGCCCACACGGTGAAATGCCAGCAATCCACATCCTGCCAGACGGGATGCGCACCAAACATCCGGTATGCATAGCGATCCGTTCCCTGATGAAATCTCTGTCTGTGCGCCTCGTCGGGGGGCTGATAGCGCAAGGTCATTCCTCCCTTCTTCCAGGACGAACGAGGTCCAAGCGATTTTTATCTGTGTGAAGTATACCATAGACCATCCAGCGACGCAACGAACAAAGCGGTGGCCCAGGATTGACAAACACGCCGAAAAGGCGGGCCCGCCCCGCTGTGGTTGATTGAAGTGATCATCCAGTGTTATGATGTGCTCAGATTCAGGGAGGTGGACAGCATGTCAAACAGGCGTACCTTCAGGCTGTTTGCCCCGCAGCGCAGGCGCCCCGTCGGCTGCCTGCTGGTAGCGCTGCTGCTGCTGGCCGCCCTGTTGATGGTGCTCAGCCTCAACAGCCTGTCCAACCGTTATGTGCGCCTGGAAACCCGCCGGGTGACTGTGCTCAACCTGCCCAAACAGCTGGAAGGCTTCACCATCCTTCACCTGAGCGATCTGAACGCCGCCAGCCTGGGGCACAAGCAGGAAAACCTCAAATCCGCCTTGGGCCAGGAGCGCTATGAAGCAGTCGTTCTCAGCGGCGACATGGTGGGAAAAAGCGGCCGCGTGCAACCGCTGCTGGAAATTCTGGATCTGATTCCGGAAGATGTGCCGGTCTTCCTGGTCGCCGGCGACTCCGATCCCCTGCCGCTGATGGACCAGCCCCACGGGGATGGCGAGGTGTTGTCTGACTATCTGCGCCAGGCACAGGCGCACGGCGCCATCTACCTGGAGATCCCCTATCCCCTTGAAAGCGGGGGGCGCACCATCTGGTTTTGTCCGGGCGACCTGTTTTTGATCGACCTGGACAACGCGTATTTTGCGCTGCGGGAATATGCCTCATCCCTTCAGGCCGCCGAAAACCCCTATGAGCCGCTGACCGGGGCGCGTTTGCGGCACACACAGCACCGCCTGGCCGTCATGGAAGCCTCCAGAGAAGCCATGAAGCAAATGCGGGAAGGCGACATCATCATCGCCGTGATGCACCACCCGCCTGACAGCATGCGTCTGGGTGAATTGTCCCAGCAAGTCCGGGAGGCGCATCTCCCAAGCCCCAGCCTGTTCCTGGCCGGGCAGTTCAATAATGGCCAGGTGCGCCTGCCCGGGCTGGGCCCGGTATACATCCCGCCCCAACCGGATGGCAGCGGCGGCTTCTTTCCGGGGGATGAGGGCTTTACCGGCCTGTCAATCACCAAGGGCTTCCCGGTGCACATCAGCCCCGGGCTTGGCGTGTCAGGCTATTATCCCCTGCCCCTGCGTTTGTTTAACCGCCCGGCCGCCACCCTGCTGGTGCTGACCGCACGCATGACGCGTTAGGAGACCGTATGAACAGCAAAGCAACCTTCTACAACCGGGAACTGAGCTGGCTCAACTTCAACGAGCGCATTCTGGACGAGGCTACCAATCCCGACAACCCGCTCTTGGAGCGCGCGCGTTTTATATCCATTGTATCCAACAACCTGGATGAGTTTTTCATGGTGCGCGTTGGAAAGCTGGAGCGCAAAAAGGATATGGGGCGGGTGGTCACCGACCCGGCGGGGCTGACCCCCGGTCAGCAGCTGGAATTGGTGCGGCGCAAGGTCAAAAGGCATGTGCACCATCAGTATGAGGTGCTAAACCGGCACATCCTGCCCGAGCTGGACAAGCAGGGGCTGTGCCTGCTTCATCCGGAAGCGCTCGACCAGGACCAGCACCGCTGGCTGTCACAGTATTTTGAAACACAGGTGCTGCCGGTGCTGGCGCCCAGGACGCTCAACCCCCAGCATCCCTTCCCCATCCTGTCGGCCAAAGCCATCTATATCGCGGTGCTGCTGCAATCCGACAAAGGCGGAGCGCCGCAAACCGCCATCGTCCCGGTGCCCCGGCAACTGGCGCGCGTGGTCATGCTGCCCATGGGCCGCGGCAAGGCTCGCGGCGTGCTGCTGGAGGACCTGATCGCCATGTTCCTGCCAAGGTTGTTTTTATACATGGCGCCGCTGATGCACATGCCCTTCCGCCTGACGCGCAACACCGACTTTGTGGTGAACCTTGAAGACATGGACAACCTGCTCAATGAAATGAGTAAAAACGTCCAGCGCCGCTCCTATGGAAAAATTGTGCGGCTGGAAGTGATGGAGGAGGCGCCCAAGCCGCTGCTGACAACCATCAGCAAGGGGCTGCAGGTGGCTGAGGAGGCGATTACCAGGGTTCAGGGACCGCTGGATCTGCGTTTTTTCATGCGGCAGTTATGTGGCCTGCCCGGCTTTGATCACCTGCGTTATCCCCCGTTTACACCGCGGGTGGACAGCCGCCTGATGGCGCGGCAATCCATCTTCCGCACCATCCGGGGCGGCGACCTGTTTTTCCATCATCCCTATGACAGCTTTGACCCCGTCATCCGTTTTCTGTCAGAGGCAGCAACCGACCCGCAGGTTTTGGCCATCAAGCAGACCCTCTACCGCGTCTCCTCCCACAGCCCGATGATTGACGCGCTGGCGCGCGCCGCGCAAAACGGCAAGCAGGTGACTGTGCTCATTGAGGTGCGCGCACGCTTTGACGAGGAACACAACATCGCCTGGAGCAAGGCGCTGGAAAAGGCCGGATGCCATGTGCTGTATGGCGTGCCGCGCTGGAAGACCCATTCCAAAGTCACCCTGGTGGTGCGAAGGGAGGCGGACGGCCTGAGGCACTACACCCATTTCGGCACAGGCAATTACAACGATGTGACCGCAAAGCTCTATACCGATATGGGCGTGATGACCTGTGACAAGCAGCTGGGCGAGGATGCCGCCGCCTTCTTCAACCTGATTTTGGGCTATCGCTACACCTATCCGATGCGCGAGATGATTGCCTCGCCCTACCACCTGCGCGAGGCCATACTTACCCGCATCCGCCGCGAAGCAGACAGCGCAAGGCAGGGCCGCAAAAGCGGCATCAGCATGAAGATGAATTCTCTCTCCGACCCCATGATGATCGAGGCGCTGCTGGAGGCTGCCGGGGCAGGCGTGCCGGTGCGGCTGATGGTGCGCGGCATTTGCTGCCTGAACTACCGCGAGCAGCCCAATTTGCAGATTTATTCAACCGTGGGGCGCTTTCTGGAGCATCCCCGCATCTATAACTTCTATAACGGCGGCGAACAGGAGGTGTACCTTTCCTCAGCCGACCTGATGCCGCGCAACCTGGACAAGCGCGTGGAGCTGACCGTGCCCGTCAAGGACCCCGGTATCCGCCGTCAGATCCTGTCCGTCCTGGAGTTGGGTTTCATGGACAACCGCAAACGGTGGAAGCTGGTGCATAGCAACCGCTATGAGCGCGTGGCCCGCGCGCTGCCGGCGATCAACGCGCAGGAGGAGCTGATCCTCTCCGGCGACCCCTTGCTTGACAGAAAATTCCGCCAAAGATAGAATCAAAAAACATCACATCCGCCATGGGAACGGCGCAGAAACCATCAGACAGCGGCAAAAAGGAGCAGGGCGTGTATGATTCAGATCTATAACAGCCAAAGCAGGAAAAAAGAAGAATTTGTTCCCCTCCAGGCGGGCAAGGTCGGCATGTACTGCTGCGGTCCCACCGTTTACGATTATTTCCACATCGGGAACGCAAGGCCCTTCATCATGTTTGACGTATTCCGCCGCTACCTGGAAAGCTGCGGGTTTGAGGTGACCTATGTCCAGAACTTTACTGACGTGGATGACAAGATGATCGACCGCGCCCGGCGCGAGGGCATCACCGTCAGGGAACTGGGCAACCGCTTCATCGCGGAATACTGGCGCGACGCAAACGCCCTGGGCGTACGGCCGGCCACGGTCCATCCCCGGGCAACCGAGCACATCCCGCAGATCATCCGGATGATTCAGGGCCTGGTGGACGCGAGCATCGCCTATGAGCACAAGGGCAGCGTCTATTACCATACGCCTGCCTTTCCGGGGTATGGCAAGCTGTCCGGGCAAAACCTGGAGGAGCTTGAGAGCGGCGCGCGCGTGGACGTAGACGAGGAAAAGCGCAACCCGCTGGATTTTGCGCTGTGGAAGGCGGAAAAGCCGGGCGAGCCCAGCTGGGACAGCCCCTGGGGCAAAGGCAGGCCGGGCTGGCACATCGAGTGCTCCGCCATGAGCATGGCATACCTGGGCGAGCGCTTCGACATCCACTGCGGCGGCCAGGATTTGCTCTTCCCCCACCACGAAAATGAGGTGGCGCAGTCGGAGGGCTTTACCGGCCATCCCTTTGTCAACTACTGGATGCACAACGGCTTCCTGAACATTGACAACGCCAAGATGTCCAAGTCTCTGGGCAATTTCTTTACCGTGCGCGACATCCTCAAGGAGTATGAGCCGGAGGACGTGCGGATGCTGATGCTGTCCGCCCACTACAGAAGCCCGCTCAATTTCAGCCGGGAGATGATGGCCCAAGCAAGGGCCTCCCTGACACGGCTGTACACGGCGCTGGAGCGCGTCCGGGAGCTGGCGCAAACCTGCCAAATGAAAGATATGGCGCAGGCTGACCTGGATGTGCTGGAGCAGGTGGAGGCCGCGCGGGAGACCTTCCGGCGCGGCATGAACAACGATTTCAATACCGCCGAGGCCATGGGCGCGCTGTTTGACCTGGCCTATCTGGCCAATACCGCGCTCAGTCCGGACAGCGCCCGGCAAGCCTGCCAGGCCCTGCTGAAGGCCATGGAGGACATGGCGGCCATCTTCGGCATCCTGACCCAATCAGCGCAACAGGTGCCTGAGGAGGTCCACACCCTGGCGCAGCAGCGCGTACAGGCGCGCAAGAACCGTGACTGGGCACAAAGCGATGCGCTGCGCGCTCAGATTGCGCAGCTGGGCTGGCTGGTGGAGGATACGCCCCAGGGTCAGAAGCTGCGCCGAGCTTAGGGAAGAATGCGCAGGCGGCCGTTTCCGCAAAAGCTGTGGAACGCCCTGGGCGTCTCAGCCCTGCTGGCTTGTCTGGTGATCCTGATCGCCCTGGCAGCGCCGGCGCTCAGGGGCCTGCTGGCCCGAGGGCCCACGCAAACCCTGGCGCTGCGCCCCCAGGCGGCGCAGGCGCCGCCGCCAACCCCCCAGTCCCCACCACAGGGTCTGCTGAACCTGAACACCGCCACCAAAGAGCAGCTGATGAGCCTGCCGGGCATCGGCGGGCACCTGGCGGAGCAGATCATCCAGCAGCGGGCCATTCATCCCTTTTATTTTGTGGAGGATTTGCGTGCTGTCAGCGGCTTTGGCGACAAGCGCATCGCCGCCCTCAGGGGGCTGGTGTATGTGGAGGGGCCGGCCGGCAGGGAGACAGATCAACCAGGAGACTGAAAAAGCACAGTGTAAAGCCGCGCGCCCCGTTCCGTTCCTGGGCGCGCGGCTCTTTTATGCCGTTTGTGCGGTGTATTTTAATCAGGGTTTGGGTATGGCGGCCGCATCATTGACCGCATCCCAGGTTTTCTGTCCGACCACGCCATCTACCTTGAGTTTGTTATAGTACTGGAAGGAGCGCACCGCCAGGTAGGTTTCATAGTCGAAGTAGGATTCAGTGTACTTGCCGGTCAGGTAGCCCAGCGCGACCAGCTTCGTCTGCAGCTGCTTGACCATGTTGCCTGATTTCTTGTACCTGAGGGGCAGCGTTTCAATCACAGGCTGAGGCGGAGCGTCCGCCTGGATGGCGGTCATATCAAAAAGCTTGTCCCAGGTCAGCGGACCCACAATGCCGTCCACAGACAAACCGTTTTTCTTTTGGAAGGCACACACCGCCAGATAGGTATCAAAGCCAAATTTCTTGTCCACAGCGCCGCCGCCAAGATACTTCAGGGCTTGAAGCCTGGTTTGAATCTGGCCCACCTTGTCGCCGGAATCACCATACTGAATGCGCATGGTACCGGAACTCGGCGGCGATGCGGAGGCCGGAACAGGATGGGGACCAAACAGCGCGTTCCAGGTATTGAGACCAACGATGCCATCCACTGTCAAGCTGTTGTTTTTCTGGAAGGCGCGCACCGCCAGATAGGTCTGGTAATCAAAGCTGTCAGCTACCGTAGCGACATCGTAGCCAAGCGCGTCAAGCTTCTGCTCAATCATCAGCACACCGGGGTTCACATCAAGAAGCTTATAGGGTATCTTGGACAACGGATCAAAAGGCGCAGGCGGCGCGGGCAGGGGCAGGGCGCCCGTCAGGGCTCCCCAGGTGACGGGGCCTACCACGCCATCCACCTTCAAGCCCATGTCCTTTTGATACTTGACGACTGCCTGGTAGGTCGAATAGCCAAACTTGCCTTCCACATCCTTCGTATAGTAACCCAGGTCGCGCAGCAAGCCCTGCACCGTCTTGACAGCCGGGCCTGCGTCTCCATACGCGATGCGCTGGTATGAAGCCGGGTCGGCGGCAATGCCGTCGGCTTTGATGGCACCGGCGCTGAACAGGACGAAATTGGTGGTCTCGCCAATCACACCGTCCACTTTCAGGCCGTTCTTTTCCTGAAAAGCTTTGACAGCCAGATAGGTAGTATGGCCGAATTTACTGTCGATCTTGTCCTTGTAGTAGCCCAGCTCCGCCAGACGCGCCTGGGCCTGTTTGACCTGGCTGCCGGAAGACCCGTACTTCAGGTCCTCTGCCAGGGCATTGGGAATCAGCAGGCCAATCATCAGCAAAGCGCCAAGGAATCCTGCCAGTATCCGCCTCTTCATTGTCTGCACTCCTCTCTGCGGCTGTTATATATCATGCCAATCTTTGTCAGGCCTCTTCACTATATCGCAAAAAACACCTGCTTGCAAGACGGAAACAGCCATATTACAAAGGCTCCGAGTTTTATTTGCCAAGTAAATCAAGCCCCGTGATAAACTGGTCGGCATTTATTTCATTATCCGCAAATCTCCGCATAAGCTGCAGCATTTCTTTTCCCTCGGCAGAAGTGTAAACACAAGGGCTTGCATCAGGGAAATACAGGTAAGGGGCTGCTATATGGTACTTGGCCAGCCAATCCGGTGAAATGAGATACTTCCAATCCTCCGTTTGCATGGATTTCAGGACATTGTTTTGCCGTTTAAGCTGTTCTTCCAGTTCCTGCCGTTTGGCCTTTGATAGATTGGGATCATTCAACTGAGCAATGGTGAGGTCGATACGCTTCTTCTGGTCTGCGATATCCTCATCCAGATGAGGGCGCTCAAGCGCCTGGCTGTCCATGAAAGCATAGCTTGCAGTGTAAGAAGATAGGTGGGTAATCACATGCTCAAGATAATCAATCGCCAGATTTTTTTGTCCGCTTTCAGCACCAACACAAAGCAAACTCAGGCTTCCCTTGAAAAGAACAGGCTGATCATTCCTGATTCTAAGCGGCATCGCGTGGGAATAGCCATCCTTGATGCCGATGATACCAAAGCCCATCAATTCATTTTGGAAAAGTTGCATGTTTCCTTCACCTGCTCGCGGTTCAGCCTCGTACAGCGCCAGCCCCACATTCACCGTGCGTTCCAGCAATGCGCGAAATTCCTCCGTGTGAAAATCCGGCATCCTTCCTTCATACAGCATGGGCAGCGTGTAGCAATCCAGCAAAACCGGAAGCAGGTAGTTTATATAGGATTGCCTGTTATAAAGGCTTTCATCAATCACATTGCTTATGCGGATTTTTGGCTCTGGGGCTTGTTTGATTCTTTCCACCCATTGTTCCAGAAATGCCAGCAGCTCCATGTAGCTGGCTGGTACCGGGATGTCGCTCAAACCCGCAGCCTGCCAGGCATCCTCACAGATTCCAAAGCCGCTTAGCAGGATGCTCTCAGGTACGGCATAAATTCTGCCATCCTTTGTTGCCGCATCCACGATCGCAGGCCACATGCGTCCCAGGGTATCACTAATGACCTTGCTCTGAGATAAATCGGCACAGAACTCTTCAGACATCAAGCGCTCCCTGCTATAATATCCGTCCAGGCTGAATAAGTCAAAAGGCGGATTGCTCAGTCTGAGCGCCGAAACAAACTCCGAAACAAACTCGTCGGTAGTATTGAACCAGGTATTGTCACTGTTAAATACAAGATGCGGGAAGGTATCAATGAAAGATGAATAACCGGGATGATGTGTGCCGGGTGCAGAAACGCGCTGGGTATACAGGGTTTCAGCTGAAACATGGCAAAGCATGAGGCAAATAACAGATATGAATACAGCAAGGCGTTTCATTTTGTTTCTCCTGATTGTAAAAGGCGCCGCATGAGAATCATCCATGCGGCGCGGTACAGTCGCTTATTTCAGTGTGATCAGGCTGATTCCATCAATGCCTGAGAGTTTCATGACATCAGGAAATTCACCTAATCCTATCATCTGATGAAGCGTCACGACAGGCCAGGCGTCATCTACCAGATAGCCCGACATGCTGATGCCGTCGGGGAAGGGCTTGTCATCAACCGTTCTGTATTCCCAGGTGTATAGTGTTTGATAGACATTCTCCCGCTTCACTCCGGGACCGGCTTCAGCTTGGGTCGTCAGGTAAATGCCAGCCACGGTTTGTTCCGCTTTCAGGGACTTCACCGTGTAACCGTCAAGCAGGGCATTGCCATCAGGCGTGTAGCTTTTTTCAGTCACGGTTTTGTTGACAGGAACAGAGATCTTTTCGTCAACGCGCCAGTCTCTGCCTTCAACCTGTTCTCCGGTTTCGGGATTGATTTCACGCACATGCAGGGTCAGCATAGCTTCGAGTGTCTCATTGATCTGATCGGGCTTGGTTTGCAGCATTTGCATCTGCAATAGGGCGCCGTCCTCTGCATAGAATTCAGCCATCATCTCTTCGCCATGAAGCAGCTCAAAATCAATGGTCAGATAGGGGTAGACAATATAAAGCGGCGCCTTGATTTGCCTGGCGGCTTCAATGAAGGTGGTTTCCTGAGGCAGCTTCAGCCGCCTGGCCTCACTCTCCGGGATGCAGTCCGACATGTCGCCGCTGCCCGCCATCAAAACGGCAGAGGACTCATCAGCTTTGTTTGCATGAGCGGTCATCAGCACCACCCGGCCATCCGCCAACAGTTCCCGCAGGGTGATTTCAAGAGGGCCCACGGCAAAGACCTTGTTCTCGGTTTTCGCCATGAGATCCAGGGCGGACTCGGGAAGCCTTGCCCGGAACCTGTCCATAAAGTTGATAATTCCAAGCTCATTGGCAGCCAGGGCCACCGCCATGGTGAGGATGAGGATTGCGGCGGCAATCAAAACCATCCTGAATGATGTTTTTTTCACGGGTTCTTCCTCCTTGACGGAACGGGCTGCATGCATCAGCGCCTGGTAGCAATCATCGGGCATCGGAGAAAAGGCCTGTTTCAGGTCAAGGTCATTTTGCTTGTGCTTGTGCTTGTTCATGCCTCCAGTTCCTTTCTTAAATGTTGTTTGGCCCGGTAGATGCGCCCGCGTACCGTTGAAAGGGGCAGGCGCAGGGTTTTTGCGATTTGTTCATAGTTCATGCCTTCTGCGTATCGCAGGATCAGCGGCAAACGCAGTTTTTCAGGCATTGAATGGATGATGATGGAAAGTTCCGGATTTGGCGGATCCGCAGCAGGCTCCTGAACGGTTTCAAGGGATACCAGGCCGCGCCTTTTGCGCTGAATATTCCTGGTTTCATTGATGAGAATGCGGGTTACCCAACTGCTGAAGTACTGTGGTTCCCTCAGGCTGCCGCGTTTTTCCCAGGCTTTGAGAGCTGTCTGCTGCAAGGCATCCTTACAGTCTTCATCGTTTTGCAGAATGGTAAATGACACGCGGTAAAGCATCTGGCTCACACGTTCAATCTCCCGCACAAAAAAATCCTTGTCCATTCACTCACCTCAAGTAGCGCTACACCCATTAGACGCTTCAGGCAGGCCTTTCGTCACGGCTGTAAAAAATCTTTCAGTGGGCAGACAGGATTGAGAATATATTAAATGATAATCATCACAAAGTGAAAACATCCGCGATGCTTCAAAAGAGACTACTAAGGAAGAAAAACGCCCACACCCATTGGGCCTTAGGCCCCGCCGGCCAGCAGGTGCAAGGCGGCCACCGCCTGGGACAGGGTGGTGACCTCAATCATTTTCAGCCCCTTGGGCACCTTGGGCTTGCCGGCCCTTGGGCAGATGACCTGCATGAACCCCAGCCGGGCGCATTCGGCTAGGCGGCGCTCCAAAAAGGGAATGGGGCGCACCTCGCCCAGCAGGCCTACCTCACCCATGGCCGCCACATCGTGCGGCAGGGTCTTGTCAGACAGCGAGGAGGCCACCGCCAGGCAGACCGCCAGGTCAGCCGCAGGTTCATCCAGGCTCAGGCCGCCGGCCACATTGACATATACATCCTGGTTGTACAAACGAAGCCCCGCCCGCTTCTCCAGCACTGCCAGCAGCAATGCCACGCGCCCCTGGTCAATGCCGTTGGCGGTGCGCTTGGGCGAGGGATAAAAGCTTTGCGCAGCCAGGGCCTGCAAATCCACCAGCATCGGCCGGCTGCCTTCCATGCTGCAAAACACCACCGAGCCGGAGATGCCGGCAGCCCGGTCGCGCAGCAGGGTCTCCGACGCGTTTTCGACCGTGCGCATGCCCTCGCCCGTCATCTCAAACAAGCCCAGTTCGTTGACTGAGCCGTAGCGGTTTTTGTTGGCGCGCAACAGGCGGTACTCGCGCTGATGGTCGCCCTCAAAATACAGCACCACGTCCACCATGTGCTCCAGCACGCGCGGCCCGGCGATGGCGCCTTCCTTGGTCACATGGCCCACCAGGAAAATGGCGCAGCCGCTGGTCTTGGCATGGCGCAGGAACACTGACGCGCTCTCGCGCACCTGGCTGACCGATCCGGGCGCGGACGCCATGTCCGGGCGGTACATGGTCTGGATGGAATCGACCACCACATAATCCGGCTGAAGCTGCGTCAGCTTGTCCTCCACCGCGTCCATGGCGTTCTCCGCAAGGATCAGCACCTTGTCCTGCCCGGCGCCGAGGCGCTGCGCGCGCAGCTTGATTTGCCTGGCGCTCTCCTCCCCGGTGATGTAGAGCACTTGTTTGCCCTGCCGCGTCAGTTGGGCGCAGACCTGCAGCAGCAGCGTGCTCTTGCCCACGCCGGGCTCACCGCCGATGAGCAGCAGCGAGCCCTCCACCACACCCCCGCCCAAGACACGGTCAAACTCCGGGATGCCGGTGGATTGGTATATGGCCCGGTCCGCGGCGATGTCGGGCAGCGCCTCAGCCTGCGCGCCGGTGCCCCCGGAGCGTTTTTGTACGGGCTTGGCAGCCGCGGGCGTCTCCCGTATGACCTCCTCCAGGGTGTTCCAGGCATCGCAGCCCGGACACTTTCCATACCACCTGGCTGTCTCAAAGCCGCAGTCGGTGCATACAAACAGGCTTTTCCTCTTCAATGCCTTTCCTTTCTTGCCAGCCCGCTCCCATCAGGATATACTCGCATCCGGGAGGGTATACAAAATGAACACTGCGTTTATTGTGGGCGCCGGCGGCTTTTGCAGGGCGGGATTGCACCCCGGGCCAGACGATATGGTCATCGCGGCGGACGGCGGCTACCGGGCGCTTGCGCGGGCCGGCATCCGGCCCGACCTGATCCTGGGCGACATGGACTCTCTCGCCCGTCAGCCCCGGGGCATCCCGCTGCTGCGCTTCCCGCGGCGCAAGAACCTGACCGACATGGCGTTGGCCATCGGCCTGGCCAAAAGCCGCGGTTACACCCGTTTTAAGCTGTACGGCGCCCTGGGCGGCCGGCTGGATCATGCCGTAGCCAACCTGCAGCTGCTCTCGCGCCTGGCGCAGGAGGGCCTGCGCGGTGTCATGATCGACCGGGATGTGGTCATCCACGCGCTCTGCGCGGAACAGCTCAGCCTGCCGCCGCTGCGGGAGGGCAGGCGTGTCTCCGTCCTGTGCTGGGGCGATCCTGCCACCGGAGTCACCCTCAGGGGGCTCTCCTACCCCTTGCAGGACGCCACCTTAAACGCCTTTGAGCCGCTGGGCGTCAGCAACGCGGCTACCGGGCGGCCAATTCATATCAGCACGCGCACGGGGGTTGTGCTGGTTTTCCTGCAAAACAGTCCCTAAGCATAACGTGTCAAGTAGCGCTGCACCATTTCCATAAGCTCCTCCTCGCGCCGCTCGATGTCCATCAGCAGCGCCATCTGAGCGCGGGTGCGCACCAGGTTGTGCTGGGGAGAGTTGACCTTGAATATATGTCTCCATCCAGATAATCCGTAAAAAAACGCATGGCCAATTCGGCTGTCATCACCTTGATGCCCATGGGCAGCCGGCTGAGCTCCTCCTGCGAGAGGATGCCACTGGTCTCCTGCACAAAGCCGCGGGTGAAGGCGCGCGTCTTGTCCATGTCCAGGCGGATCAGGCTGGTATCCTCCTCATCCTCCCGGGCGGTGGAGGCGCCGAAACGCACCGCGTCGCCATAGTCATACAGGGCGGAGCCGGGCATGACCGTATCCAGATCGATCACGCACAGCGCCTCGCCCGTTTTGTTATCCAGAAGGACGTTGTTTGATTTGGTATCGTTATGCGTGACCCGCAAGGGAATGACATTGTTGTCCATCAGGCGAACGATCTCGCCCATCATGCGCCGGCGCTCAAAGAAAAACTCGATCTCGTCCTCCATCTCCCGGACATGGCCGGCCCTGTCATTGTCCACGGCGCGCACAAAGTCATAAAAACGCTTGGTGGTGTTGTGAAAATTGGGGATGGTCTCAGACAGCTGCGCAGCCGGAAAATCAGCCAGGTCGCGCTGGAAACGGCCAAAGGCGCGGCCGACCTCCTCCATTTGGGCGGGATCATCCACAACGTCCGGCGCCAGGGCGTCCGTGATATACGTGTAAGCGCGCCAGACTCCGTGGCGCGCGTCCTTGTGCATGACATCGCCGTCCACCGTGCGCACCAGTTCCAGCACATGGCGCTCATCGTAGCTGCCATGGCGAATCTGGCTGGCCTTGAGATGTTTGGTGACCGAGGCAATGTTTTGCATGACCAGCTGGGGATCCTTGAACACATAGGTGTTGATGCGCTGCAGGGTATACATCATGGTCCGCTCACCGTTGCGGTAGGTGAGCACATAGGTATCGTTGATGTTGCCGCTGGTCAATTCACGGGAGGAAACATAGCTGCCCATAAAACGAAAGTGGGGCAGGATTTCCTTGATGTCATTGTATGCCATGCGTACTCCTTGTCTGAACAGTTTTATATATTCTACCTGCCGCAAGTTGGCCTGTCAATCAAGCCCCTTCAACCGCGCGGCTGCCAGCAGGGACTCCACCGGCAGCGCAAGGCAAAGAAAGTCAGCCCGTCTCAGCCCTGGGTGTTCAACACAGCATAAAAAGACAGCACGGTATCCTTCTCCAGGTCCATCACAAACACCAGCCACGGACCGTCAGGCTGTCCAGGCAGGCAATAGATCAGCAGGTCATAATCCTTCAGCGCCGCCTCGCCGTAGGCTGCCAGGACATCCTGCCCGGTGCTGCCGATGCCGATGCCCCGCCTGGTCATGTATTCCCCGCCCAGCGCCATGATGGTTTCCACCATATCAGCGCCGCTCGCGCCGCGGGGCAGGGTGCCGATCAAGATCTGATCATCAGAAAACTCCCGGTCCTTGCCGGGGAACAGGCAGCTGTCCACCTCGCGCACCGTCAGGCGGATGCCCTTCTGATCCAGGGCCCGGAGCAGGGGCGCCGCCGGCACATCCAGCGAAAAGACCGTCTCGCCCAGCAGCACCTCAAGATCCTCCGGGGTCAGGGGCGGAACATCCTGCACAGCCGGCGTTGCCGGCGGCAGCAGCAAAAGGACAAGCAGCAGACAGAGCGTTGGCGCGGATTTATTCCAGGCCATTGACGACCTCCATGATGGTTTTGTAGGAGGGACAGTTGAAATAGAGATAGGCCGCCATATCAAAGGTCATGCGCACACAGCCTCCGCTGGACAGGGTGCCCAGCTCCTGCAAACCCCACTCGGTGACCTGGGCCTCGTCCGGGCCATAGCAGGGGATGCCATGCAAATAGCGGCCGCGCAGGTAAGTGATGGCGTGCGGGGCCTGGGATTGGCTAAAGCGCACCCAGCGCTGCTTGAACCCCAGCGGAAAGCGCCCGGAAGGGGTGGACGTGCTGCGCTTGCCCAGGGCGGCGATTCCCCGGAGGATCGGCTCGCCATAACGCTGTCCCCGGGCGTCCAGGGCATACAGCGATACGCTGAAGTCCGCCTTGTTGACCAGGATCTCACAGGGCGGCGGATCGGTATCGGGCAGATAGCGCGTCTCATGGGTTTTGAGCGTCTTGCCAACCACATAGCCTTCCATCCCCCGCGCGCGCAGCAACAGGAAATAACGGGCAAAGCCGATGACCTCAACCTGCTCCCCGGCATCCAGGACGGCAAGCGCCCGGCCTCTGGCCTCATCCGGCAGCGAGTACATCGTCAGCGCCTGATCCAGGATAACCTTGTGCGGGCGCACCGGTGCGTCAGAGGCCAGGATGTCGACAGCGCCAATATGGACATAGCTGCCCTGCCCGGTGCGGAACCATTGCTTTCCCCACAGCTCGTTGAGCTCCACCAACTGCCCGGGCACCACTGGTTGGGCCTGGGAGGAGCCGGACAGGAAGGCAGCCTCGCCGGTGTACACCGCGTAGGTGCGGTTCATCTTTTCGCCCCGCTCGGGCAGGGGGGTCAGGTGCCGCACATCGACAAAGCCCTGAACCAAGCCGTCATCAACATACCACCAATTGCCCGAGGATGACAGAAAGGTATACAGGCGCCCGGGCTGCAGCCAGCGATCATTTGCGCTGTCCGCCTCAGGCAGGCCCATCAGGGCCCGGGGCGCGTCCACCCCGGCCAGGCGCGGCGCGGCAAAAGCCTTCAGCAGCAGGGCCTGCACGCCCCCCGCCCGGGCAAACAGGCCGGAATCCTTCAAACGCAAGAAATCCCCGGCCTGCGCATCCACCTGGTACAGCCTGCCCGGCTCCATGGTCTGACCGGCAGGCCGGGCGTCATCCACCCCGGAATAAAGCGGGCTTGCCGTTTGCGAATACACCAGCATGGTCTGCTCCGCCACCTCGCCGATGGCGCCTGTGTGCTGCCTTTGCACATAGCCCACCTGGTCCATGACCTCAACCCGCAGATAAGCTCGGTTTTGCCCGGTCACCCGCAGGAGCTGACCCGCCTTGAGGTCGATCAGCGGCTGCGCGCCGGCCAGCGGCCAGGACAAAAGCGGCTGCTCCATCGCGCTGTACCGGAGGGTGGGCTCCAGCGGCTGGTCGCGGCGGAGCTCCTCAAGCTTGTCGGCATATATGTAGCCGCGCACGCCCTGCGCTTCCACATACAGCATGAACTTGGTGCGGCCCAGCACCGTGAAGGGCGTCTCAGGCAGCAGGCGCAGCAGCACCTCGGCGCCATGCAGGGATTGTTCGCGCAACAGGCGGACATCCCAGGCGAACATCGTCTTGCCCTCACGCCAATCGCTGAACACCTTGGGCATGGGGAGCAGGTTCGCCAGGCCGACATAGCCGGATACATCCGCCACCTGCGTCCAGCCAAAGCCTTTTTGAGCGGGGTCCGCCGATACCCGGATGACAAGCGGCGTGTACTGCGGAATTCTCAGCAACACCTCGCCTGACCGGTCCGGCTGCGCGTACAGGTTGGTTTCCGTTATAAAGTATCCCTGTGTTGTTTCAACCTCAGGGCCCTCAGCCGTCCCCTGTAGCATCGTCAGGGTCATGAGCAGCGCAAGCGTCACGACAACTGCCGCGCGCCGCGCTGAGAAAGCAAATTTGTTCTTTGCCGGAGCTGGTGTGCAATCCATACCGTCCTCTCTGCCGCGCCCGGCTTGCCCGGGACGCCCTGCGTATGCCTGTGATTATACACACGCGCTCTTTCAATGACAAGAAAACGAACGCGCCGCACTCGTTGACAACAGCGGGAGCCTGAAGAAATACGCATTAAGCGCTGGCAAAGCGCAGTTCACGCACAGGCCGGCCGTTTCTCCTGGAAGAGATCCTGCCGCCGCCTGAAGTGAATGACAGCACCTGAAGTGAATGACCACGCCAACAGCTTGACAGGCCAAAAATGCTGATATACGATATTCCCGCGGCCAGACCGTCTGTGTTGAGGTATCGAAGCGGACGAAAAAGCTTGAACGAACCACGCAAGGCTGATGGAGAGTTGTCCGAGTGGTTGAAGGTGCGGTACTCGAAATGCCGTGGGGTGTAATGCCTCCTAGGGTTCGAATCCCTAACTCTCCGCCACATCATCAACAACCGTTGATACGATCAGGCCCGTCTCGGATGGAGACGGGCCGTTGTTATTGAGGGGTGAAAGCATAACTGTTACTTGGTCATATAGAACGAGAAATAAGGATTCAGGACGATCACTGAACACAAGCGATCGTCCTGAATTTTTATAAATTAGTTGATTGATGAGCTCTTGATTGAGTTCCTGTCGCTTGCTGCCGGTCTATTCTCGCGGATAAAGGCTCATATAGGTGTAATCCCCGTTGACCCCTTCATCCCCCAGGACGATTTCCCACTTGTCATTCGCATAAACACCGGCGTCTCCGTAAATATACTCATATTTATCGGTATCTGTCTTGATGAATCCCGCATCCTGCAATCTTTGCGCATAGGCGTCAACTTCGGCCTGCGTATACCGGATGTCCACCGTGTAAAAGCTACGATCGGGCGCCCAGTCGCCCCAGAGAAACTCTCCTGTCAGGGGCGTGGGCACGTCCTCCGGCCAGCCTTCAGGCCCCTGAATTCCGGGCTCAAGGCTCTTTTCCGGGGTTTCTCCCGATCCTTCGGATACGATCGGATAAAGGCTCATATAGGTGTAATCTCCGTTGACCCCTTCATCCCCCAGAACGATTTCCCATTTGTCATTTGCATAGACACCGGCATCGTCGTAAATATACTCATATTTATCGGTGTCTGTCTTGATGAATCCCGCGTCCTGCAGTCGTTGCGCATAGGCGTCAACTTCAGCCTGCGTATACCGGATGTCCACCGTGTAAAAGCTCCGGTCCGGCGCCCAGTCGCCCCAGAGAAACTCTCCTGTCAGGGGCGTGGGCACGTCCTCCGGCCAGCCTTCAGGCCCCTGAATTCCGGGTTCCGGGTTTTTTACCGCGGTTTCTTCCAGCCCGGCACAGGACGAAAACACCAACGCGCAGAGCATGGCCACCAGCAGCAATCCTATCGTTTTCCTCATTTTATTATCCTCCCGTCATTATTATAGAAAGAATCGCTTATGCGTATCTGTATTGCATTATACAAAAATGTCTCCTGATATGCAAACTTGGTTTTACGACTGCAGAGGCAGAACAACATCCGCCTTCTCCAGCGTGAAAACATAATAGTGAAGATTCTGATGGGTTTTCCCGTACGCCACAATAAACTCCCTGGCAGCCTCATAGCTGCTTTGGTGATGGTTTTCATAACCAGTCGCGCTGTCATACAGCCATTTGTCATAAGTGTACTCGGCGTGTTCATTCAGGACAGCAACTCCCCATACAATATACTTGTCCTCTTTACACACCATCTCCAGAAAAGCAAGCGCGTTCTCATGATTCAGCCCATAGTCATCAGAAAACTCCAGCTTCACCTTGCCGGGAAAACGCGAAAGCATGCATTTCATACATTCCCACCTCTTTTTAAAAGGGAAGCGACATTAGCAAGTTTTCCGGCACAGACATCCAGGGCATCGAATACTGGTTGAACGACCTGCCCAGGTCCTTCTACAGGGTGAGTGTTTCACTTATTGTTTTGATATTAGGGTATTTTTAATAAAGTTCTTGGAAACACAATCTCACCACGGGTATTGATGTATCCTACTCCGACCTTGACATAACCGCCTTTGAAAAAACCCAAAAACTCATCCTTATTTTGGGCAAAAGAAGATTCTTTATAGAAAGGCCATATCACTACCTCTCCCTGGGGATTGATATACCCCCGTCTTTTATCCTCTATTACCATCGCTAGTCCCTCTGAGAAACCCCCAGTCAAATCCCAGACAGGTTGAATTACTAGTCGTCCTTGGGTATCGATATAGCCCCATTTCCCACCCTGTTTCACTGGCGCAAGCCCCTCCCTGAAAGGCCCGGCTTCTTCCCAGATCGGTCGAACCACAAGCCGGCCATGAGTATTAATATAGCCCCATTTTTCATTTACTTTTACCGATGCCAATCCTTCAAAGAAAGGATCAATATGTGCCCATTTCAACTCAGTTATAGTCTCGTTCTGAATAAGGTAATAATGGCTTTGATAGTTGTTTTTAGTGTTTTTATTTACCTCAAATATTTCATTGGAACACATGGAGATGGATGTCCATTCCAGCTCTAGTACCACTGCTCCTTTAACAGTGAGAATGCCCCATCTATCATTCAGTTTGACGCACACAAACTGGTCATTGATGAATCCTATATCATCCCAGACCAGTTCCATCACTACTTCGCTTTGAGTATTGATGATGCCCCATTTGTCATCTTTCTTCACGGCTATCATTCCATAATTCGTCGGCCAAGCATCATCCCAAACACATTCTGTTACCAGCTCACCCCGGGTGTTAATCACACCATATTTCCCGTCTTTCAATACATAAGTCAACCCATTTTTAAACTCACCAATTCCGTCCCAAACAGGCTCGATAATAACATTTCCTTTTGTATCAATAAACCCACATTTGTCATCTTTGTTTACAAACCCTATCAACCCATCAGTGACAAAGCTGCTGAAACGATTGGTAATTTGATCGTGAATTATTTCACCTTTGGAATTGATAATATATTGCGAATCTTGGATGACCCCCCTTGCCAGCCAGTCACCTGATGAATCTATGTTAAACCAGAACCTCACGCCTTCAAATTGCGGCGGAATCAAAACCCTGCCTTCCCGGGACAATAAACCATGCATTCCATTTTGACCTCGAAACCAGGCCACATCGCCCATAAATGCAAATACAGTGTGCTTATCCTGAAGGGGGCTCAGATTCAGCGCCCGTTCCGCGCTGTCACGGAACCCACCCAGACCAATAAACAATTCAAAGGCCTTGGAATACTCCCCATCCTTTGCCGCCTGGTCAGCACTCAGGTAGATTTTCTGGCTCTTTACCTCTTTAGCCCGCTCCGCGCTGTCCTTGAAGAAACCAAGGCCCGTAAACAGCTCATATGCGGTGTCATACTCCCTATTCGTCTCAGCCTGGCTAGCCTTTTGATAGGTCTCAAGGTTTCTTGCGCCCGCAAGCCGCGCCGCGCTGTCATAAAAACTGCCCAGGCTCAGGAATAGCTCAATGGCTCTGGTATAATTCTCCGCTACCTCCGCCTGGCTGGCCTCCTGATAGATCATCCACCGGTTTTGCTCCTCCGCCCGCGCTACGCTGTCCTGATAGTCTCCCAGGCTGATGAAAAGTGTTTTGGCGCCCGCGTGGTCACCCGTCTCTGCCGTTTGGATGGCCAGATTATAAACCCGCTGATTCTCCAGGGCTTGGGCGTTGTCGGCCCGGGCTGCGCTGTCTTTAAAAAGACCCAAACCGGTGAACAACACCTGTGCCCTGCGGTAGTCACCCGCTGCCTCGGCCTGAGCGGCCTGATCATAGATCATCTGATTCTGCTGGTTAATCTGCTTCTCCGCCCGCGCTGAGCTGTCCTGAAAGCTATTCAGGCTTAAAAACAGCTCACGGGCCTTGGCAAAGTCACCCGCTACCTCGGCCTGGTCGGCCTCTTTATAGACCATCCATTGATTTTGCTCCTCCGCCCGGTCTGCGCTGTCCTGGTAATCCCCCAGGCTGACAAACAGCTCACGAGCCGTGGCAAAGTCACCCGCCGCCTCGGCTTGGTCAGCCTGCTGATAAATGCTTTGCTGCTCCAAGCCCCTGGCTGTCTCCGCCCGTGCCGCGCTGTCATGATAATCCCCCAGGCTTATAAACAGTTCTTGAGCCTTGGCGTAATCCCCCGACGCCTCGGCCTGGCTTGCCTGCTGATAGATGCTTTGCTGCTCCAGGCCCCTGGCTGTCTCCGCCCGCGCCGCGCTGTCATGAAAAAGGCCCAGGCCCAGGAACAGGGCTTGAGCGCCGGCATAGTCCCCCTGCGCCTCAGCCTGACTGGCCTTGGCATACTGCAGCCATTTCGCGCTGCTTTTGAAGCTGCCCAGATTGATGAAGTTCTTGATGGCTTCATCAAACTGTCCGGCTGTCAACAGCTGAAGAGCCCCAGCATACAGCAAAAAGCTGCCGCTGTCCTCATATTCGCCAAGCTCCCGGAAGGCCGTGATGGCCTTGTCATATTCCCCATTGGCCAGTTGTTTCTGCGCCTCCTCATAGCGGGCCTGGTTGCTGGGAGCACAACCGGAAAGAGCCAGAACCAGCATCAGGACGAGGGAAGCTGCCATCAGTTTTTTGTACATCATCGTACCTCTTTTCTGCTTTTTGACGTTCCCTTGTATCCTATCACGGAAATCCCGGACAATCAAACAGTCTTCAGCCCTTACTCCCAGCCCGGCGCCCTACTTGCCTTTCGCGTTCGAAAGTAAAGAATAAGCGTGTCCTACAGCCATGCCAACACAACATTAGCTTTGATAATCGTAAAAAAGTAAAAACTTGCCGGCCGGTCTGAAGCATAAGCCATAATAAAGTCTTTCGCTTCCCTGCAGCTGTCTTCCTTCAGGTTCGTTTGCTTCCGTTCACTCAATAACCATTGGTCATAAGTGAACACAAGATACTCATCAACAATCCACACCAAGCACAATATACTTGTTTCCTTTCAATAAAATCTTCAGCAGGCGTATGGCATCCTCACGATTGAACGCGAAATTATCTTCAATGTGCTCAATCGTCCGCTTGTTTGGAAATTTCTGGAAGATCTCATTGATCGTCACAGCTCAATCCCCCTGTAAATCGATATGTCATGATTCTGTTCCAATCAATTCACGGTCAAGCTTTCCGGCTGATCACCAGCCGCAATTCGATGAGCGGCTTTCCCAGAACGATCTCTTTTTCAGCGCCGTCGCGGGCAAAGCCGTACCGCTCATAAAACCGGATGGCGGGTTCATTCTCCTTCAGCGCCCAGACCACGGTTTTGCCGTAGTCCCGCAACTTTTCCAGCCCCGCGTTCATCAGCCTGTAGCCCACCCGCCGCTTTTGATACGCCCGCAGCACATAGATCGCGAAAATCTCCCCGCAGTTCTCCATATCCGCGTCTCGGGTCTTTCCATACGCCAGGAACCCGATCACATTGCCGTCCTCGGTTTTGGCCAGCAGCGTGTTGTCCGGCCAGCGCCGGGCCATCCCGCGGCATTTTTCCAGCGAGAAGTCCGGCAGAAATTCGGCATCAACGATCCCTGTATAGGTTTCATGCCAGGATTTCCAGTGGACGTAGGCCTTGCCGTCCATATCCTCTTCAGTTTGCATGGGCATGACAGAGATCCGCACAGAACCACCTCCGCCGTACAGGGGAATCATTCCATGATTTCACAATCCGGTATAAGCTGATTTCAGAACAAACGATCCCTGAAGGCTCAATATGCCGTCAGGAAAATATCGAACGCCTACAACAGGGGACTATGACTGATACAGGAGATAAGGCGTCAGCGCCTCCCGGAAGGCCTGCACCCCCGGGGCAAAATGATCCAGCAGCTGCCGACCGCCCATTTTGCCTGCGCGGTACAGGTCAGTGCCCAGCAGCTTGTCCAGGGTATATGTCTGCCCCCCGTCCCAGCTGATGAACTCGATTTTATCCGGGTACAGCTGCCGCACAGCGTCCAGCAGCCTGAGGGCCCCCAGGATCGGATCCGCCTGTTCCCGGTCAGTGATGTGCAGCTGCACCCCATGGCACAGCGCGCCCTGGTGCTTGCTGAAGGTGGGCTGGAAGGAGGCCGCCCGGAAATGCAAGCCGGGCAGGGGCTCCCCGGCCATGTGCCGCTCCAGCTCCCCGGCCCTGATAAAGGGGGCGCCGATCAGCTCAAACGGCTGGGCGGTCCCCCGGCCTTCGGACAGGTTGGTGCCCTCAAAAATACAGGTGCCCACATAGACCAGGGCTGCCTGCAGCGTTGGACAGTTGGGCGAAGGGGCGACCCATGGCAGGTCGGTGTCATCCAGGTACATCCGCCGCCGCCAGCCCTTCAGGGGCGCTACGCTCAGGTCCAGGTCCAGCTTCAAATAAGCTTTTACATACCGGGCGAACTCGCCGATGGTCATGCCCGTGCGGGTGGGCAGCCGGTAATCGCCCACAAAGGAGCGGAACCTCAAATCCAGGATGGTGCCGCCGTGCCTGACGCCGCCCAAGGGGTTGATCCTGTCCAGCACCAGCACGGGCTTGCCGGCCCGGGCGCAGGCTTCCATGGCGTAGGCCAGGGAATATAAATAGGTATAAAAGCGCGCGCCCACATCCTGGATGTCAAACACCAGGATGTCAAAGGCATCCACCATCTCCGGGGTCATCCGCCGGTATTTGCCGTAGACGCTGTACACGGGAATGCCAGTGTCCGGGTCGGTGCAGGTATCAAACTGCTCCCCCGCCTGCCGGTCGCCCCGGACGCCATGCTCGCAGGCAAACAGGGCGCTGAGGCCAAAGCCTTTGTGCAGGATGTCAATGGTGCTTTTCAGCTGATGGTCGATGCCAGTGGGGTTGGTCATCAGGCCGATGCGCCTGCCCTTGAGCAGGCGGCTATATTGGGCAATGCGGTCAATGCCGCTGAAAACCCGGGCTTTTTGTGACATGCCGTCCTCCTGACAATGGCTTATACACAGCAGACATGATAAAAGATCAGATCTCCAGCACCTGGCGCTTCGCGTAGTCAAAGGCGGCAAAAGCGGAGGCATGCTGTTTGCCAATCAAGGCGCCCCGGCAAACGCTTAAGGCTTCATAATAGCGCAGGTATTTAAAACTGGTGGAGTTCTCCGCAAGCCACAGGTTTACAATGGCTTTCTTCCAAAGCTCGAACCCGTCGCTGACATCCACGTAGAAATAAGGCTGGAAGCCTTCGCTGTCTTCCCAGTTCTCCGCCATCATGGCGCGCGTGATGCGCGCAGGGGGGAGAGGATGCTCAAAGGTGGGCAGGGACGCGAAAAATATGGCGTTTTTCGTGATGGTGTGCGCGGAGACGTGGTCCTTGTGAAGGCTGTTTTTCCAGTGATACAGCACCTGGGTCACTTTGTGTTCACGCATTACGTCAGCGACCCTGAGCTCCAATTCTTTGCATGGATACAGTTCGCCGTCCGGCACGTCAAAGACGATGCTTTTGCCCCCCAGCATCCGGGCGAAAGCGGCTGCGCCATCAATGTTTCGTTTGCGGAAATCCGAGATGGAAACTCCTTTGGGCGCCCCCCGCTCGCCGGCTGTCAAATCCAGGGTGATGATTTTGTCGCCCTGTTGCGCATGCCTGGCCAGCAGCATACCGCTTGTTAACTGGGCATCGCCCGTGTGGGCGCCCACCGCCAGAATGACGCTTGTTTGTTTGTCTTGCATGCCTTGCGCTCCTATTCTTTGCCCGATTATATTTGTTTTTATAAAGCCCGATGAATTACAGGCTGCGCTGCATCACGGAAAACCTGCGGGCAACGCGGAAGCCGGTTTTTGTATAAATCCGCTGGGCATGGTTGGTGTCCCCGGTAAACAGGGTGCTAAACTGCGCCCCGGCCTGGATAAACTCCTGCATCAACAGGTTGAACAGCACGGTTGCGATGCCTCTTCTTTCGAACAAAGGGTCGGTGCAGATGCCGGTAAACCAGCCCCTGCCGCTGGGCTGCCTGTCCACCGGGCCGGTGAAGCCCACGATGCTTTTGTTGTAGGTCGCCACCAAAATGGGCCTGGGGCTTGCTTTGCTTGTTTCATCCTGCAGCACCTTGCGCCAGTATTCGCTGCCCACCCGGTCGCACATGCCGTCAAACTCGTAGCCCAGGGAAACATCATACCGCCCGGTATAGACGCCTTCGTCCAACAGCTTTTGCCTGCGCTGCGCCAGGTCCTCGGGCGCCCGGTAGTCCGCAAGGTTTAAATACATGGCCACTTCCCGGTACACATCGTCAAAACCGCATTTCAAAAGAAACTCATAGCCCTGGCTTTCCATGTCCATGCCCGGGGCGTTGTTGTGGTCGTGCCCCGGGGTGTCGGGGATGGTCCAGTCCAGGTTGATGGGATTGTTGCCGGAGCAGGCCGCCCTGGTTTTGCCGGCATCCTTCATTCTTGCGCACAGGGCTGCCACCAGCTGGCTGCCCACGCCCTGAAGGCGACAGGCGGGATGGACGAAAAAGCAGGTCAGGTAGCCCGGGGTGTTCTGGGCGGTTTCCTTTGGCAGGAACGCCTTCTTACACACCCCATTGATAAAGCCTGCCACCTTGTTATCCATCTCCGCCACCAGGGAGAGCTCCGGCGAATAATTGGGGTTGCTGATAAACTTGCTGGTAAAGTATGCTTCGCTAAGCGGCGCATACACCACTTCCTTTGCCCGGACAGATCCATTCCACAAGGAGACAACTGCGGGCAAATCCTGCGCGGGCACCATGGTGCGTATTCTCATGCTGAACCCCTTTCGTTGAAATCAGTGTATTCCTTAGAAAGCGGCCTGTTTTCCAAGGCGTCCAGCGCCAGCAGGCAGGCGCCCCAGGCGGCGTCCCCGGCTTTGGCGTAAACAATCCCGGCCTTGGGGATGCCGGCGGAGACCATCTCCAGCAGCTGCCGGCGCAGCAGGTTGTCTCGCTCCAGCAAACCGCCGCCCAAGGCCAGCTGACAGGCGTCCAGAGGCAGCCGGCGCATGACGCTTTGGATCAGCCCGTACAAAGCCCGGGCAGCCTGCCGCACCACATCAACAGCCAAGGGGTCCTGCCGGGCGGCGGCGGACAGCACCAGGGGGGCAGCGGCCGCCACCTTCCTTTTGTCAAACTGTTGATGAAACCAGTCCACAAAGCCCTGGGGGCTGCTCAGCCCGAAATGCTCCTGCAAAGCAGGGAGCAGGTCTGTGCTCAGATCCCGCTGCTCGCTGCTTTTCAGCGCCCGCCGCACTGCCTGCCAGCCCAGCCAGCTGGCGGAGCCCTCGTCCCCCAGCATGTGGCCCAGGCCTCCCGCGCGAACCAGGCGTCCTCCCTTGTCTCTGCCCAGGGCCATGGAACCGGTGCCCGCGATGAGGGCATAGCCATGGAGGCTGTCCAGGCTGCCGGCCAGGAGGGCCTCCGCATCGGTGCACACTTTGACAGGGCAAGGCAGCCAGGCGCTGAAAAAGGCGGCAAAGGCCGCCTGTTCGCTTTCCCGGCCCATGCCGGCGGCAGCCAGGCAGCCGCACGCCAGGCGATCCTCAGACAGATGAAGGGTCTCAAGGCCCTGTTTGATTAACGTCTTTATATTCCGCCAGGCTTTGTCCATGCCTGCGCTGTGGGGGTTGCTGGGACCGCCATCCAGGGTCAGGAGGCGATCTTTTGTCTGCGCGTCAAACAAAACCAGCCCGGAATGGGTGGCGCCGCCGTCAATACCAAAACCGATGTGCATATACCCTCCCGAATAAGGATCCTTCCTGCAACTGTTTGCCCACAATGTAGCAAGGGCAGGGGCTGACGTCAAGAAAAAGGAAGCGGATTGAAAAATATTTTCAATAAAAAATGAAATGCTTGAAAATTACTTGCCAAACAGGAAGGAAACCTGTATAATCAGGCCAATAAAAGGACGAAACCGGACGCAGCCATAAAACACATTGCAAATGATGCGAGGATCAGGGTTTCGGGTTTGCGGAAAAACAGCGCCTGTTCAGGTGCCTGCCCCACAAGTTATTAAAGGAGTCACGGAGTGGACAACTGTCTGGTACGGCTGACCCAGATGAAGGATCAACTGCCCCCTGCCCAGCGCCGGGCGGCGGCCTTTTTGCTGGACAACACCCACGCCATGTCTGGGCTCACCATTTCCCGGATGGCAGAGGCCTGCGGGGTCAGCAGCGCCACCCTGGCGCGCCTGTGCAGGACGCTGAACTACAAAGGCTTCAAGGACTTCTCCCTGGCCTTGTCCATTGCGGCAGCCACCCATCCGGAGGAAACCCTGGCCTATGCGGACATCCAGCCCACGGATGATTTGCGCACCATCTGCGCTTCTGTGACCCGGCACAACCAGGCAGCCATTACAGACACCATGTCTGTGTTGAACATGGAGAACATGGAAGAAGTGGTGAGCCTGCTGCACCAAGCCCGCCGGGTGGATTTTTACGGGGTGGGGGTATCGGCTCTGGTAGCCATGGACGCCCAGATGAAGTTTCAGCGCCTGGGCAAGGAAACCCAAACATCCCTGGACCCTCACATTCAGGTGGTCACGGCGGCCAGCCTGAAGCCCGGGGATGCAGCAGTGCTGTTTTCCTACACCGGAGAAACCGGGGACACCTTGGACACCTTGAAAGCCATCCGCCGTTCCGGCGCCACGGCGGTGTCCGTGACCCGGATGGGACAAAACCGCCTCAGCAGCCTGGCTGACCTCGCCTTGTATGTGGCGACCTCGGAAACCCTGGTGCGCTCAGCCGCCATGTCCAGCCGCATGAGCATGATGCACCTGGTCGATATCATTTTTTCCGCTGTAGTCACACGGAGCTATGAGCAGTACAAGCCTTGCCTGGACCGCACCCACCGGGAGGGCAAGATCAAGCGCCGGGCGCACACAAAAAACGGCAAGGAGCAAGCTTTTTAATGAAACAAACTTCCCAGCAGTATCTTGGCAGCCTGTCTACTGAGCAGGTCATGCAGGCCAGCCAAAGCCTGGACCGGCTGGACGGCCTTGGCATCGCAAGCCTGATGAATACCGCCGACGCCACAGTACATCAGGCGGTGAGGCAGGCGCTGCCCGCGATTGGCCAAGCCATTGAAGAGATCGCAAAACGGCTGTCGGACGGCGGCAGGCTGATCTATGTCGGAGCCGGCACCAGCGGCAGGCTTGGGGTGCTGGACGCCAGCGAATGCCCGCCCACCTTTGGGGTGAGCCCTGAGATGGTGACAGGCATCATTGCCGGGGGCGATACGGCCCTGCGCCTGGCCGCGGAAGGAGCCGAAGATGATGATCTCATGGGCCAAAAGGATTTGGAAGCCATCAGCCTGACCGCCCGGGATACGGTGGTGGCCATCAGCGCCAGCGGTTACGCTCCCTACTGCTGCGCCGCCCTGCGCTATGCGCGCCAGGTGGGCGCTTTGGCCATCGGTCTGTCCTGCAACAGCGATACCCGCTTGTCCCGGCAGGCGGATTTGGCCATTGAGGCTCCTACCGGGCCAGAGGTGCTGATGGGTTCCACCCGCCTCAAGGCCGGCACCGCCACCAAAATGGTGTTGAACATGCTGTCCACCGGCGCCATGGTGCGCACAGGCAGGGTGTACCGGAACCTGATGGTGGACATGGCAGCCACCAACCAAAAGCTGGCGGACCGGTCTTTGCGCATCATCCACCATGCAACAGGGCTGAGCCTCACGGAGGCGGAGCCTTTGCTGCGCCGCGCGGGGGGGCGGGTGAAAACAGCCATTGTGATGCATTTGGCAAAGGCAGACAAAATCCGGGCGGAGGAAGCCCTGGAACAAGCCGGGGGCTGGGTAGCCGGCGCCCTTGAGGAGCTGAGAAAATGACCAGAGAAGAGCTGATTCAAGTCGCGCAGCAGTTTCGTGAAGAAGGGTTTTTCCCCTCCTGCGCGGTGTCCATTTTTGACGCGCAGCGTACCCTGTGCCGTTTCGCCATCGGAGACGCTTTGGAGGACAGTCTGTTTGACCTGGCTTCCCTGACCAAGCTGGCGACCGCCACCATGGTGCTGGACGGGGTTGAGGAAGGCCGTTTTCATTTGCAGGACACCCTGCCTGAACTGCTGCCCTGGGCAAGGGCGGATGAGCAGTTTGAGCGCCAGCTGCAGGGCATCACCCTGTACCAGCTTCTGACCCATACCTCGGGCCTGCCCGCCTGGTACCCCTTTTATGCCCATGCGGATTTTGAAAGCGCGCTCAAAGCAGCCCTGCTTTTGCCCCGGGCTCAGGGAATGGAGTACAGCGACATCGGCTTCATCCTTTTGGGCAAGGTGCTGGAGGAAGCCTGGCAGGCGCCCCTTGACGCGGTATTGCGGCAGCGTCTGGTCAAGCCCCTGGGCCTTGGCAATTATGGCTTTTTGCCGGAGCCGAACCAGCACATCCTGCCTTCCGGTTATGGCAACCCCCAGGAGATGGAAATTATCAAAGCGTCCGGCGTTCAGTATCCCGGCTTTCGCCCGGCAGACCAGCCCATTGTAGGCCAGGTGCATGACGGCAACAGCTGGTACGCTTTCTCCGGCGTCTCAGGACACGCGGGCATTTTTTCCGATCTGGACGGGGTGCAAAGGCTGGGACAGCATTATTTAAACACTGAGTCCGCCTTAAAGCAGTCCGCCATGCGGGAGCACACCTCCGGCCGGGGCCTGGGTTTCGAAGTGGGCGAAATGTACCCGGAGGGCTGCGGTCACACCGGCTTCACCGGCACAAGCCTGTACCTGTCAAAAACCCTGGGTGTAGGCTGCGTCATTCTGACCAACCGCTGCTTTTATCCGGACGGCAACTACAAGTTAACCAACCCCTTCAGGCGGAAGGTGAACCAGCTGGCGGCAGCGCATTTTGGCCGGCAACAAAAGGACAGCGACCAGTGAGCAGGCAAAACCAGGCCCCGGCAACGGAATACTATATCGGCCTCATGAGCGGCACTTCCCTGGATGGCTGCGATGCCGCACTGGTGGCCTGCCGGGGCGATCAGGTGCAGCTTGTACACTTTGTTACCCTGCCCATGCCGGAGGCCTTGAAAACCCTGGTTCAGGACGCCTGCTCCCCTGAGCGATCCAATGTCGCGCTCATTTGCAGTTTGAACATGCAGCTGGGGCGGTATTTTGCGCAGGCAGCCCAGGCGGTATGCCGGGAAGCGGGCTTTGACCTGAAGCAGGTGACCTGCATCGCAAGCCACGGCCAGACCGTTTGGCACATCCCCCCGCCCGGGAACGAGGGTTTGCTGCCTTCCACCCTGCAGTTGGGAGAGCCGGCTGCCATCGCTTACCATACCGGCGTTCCGGTGGTGGCAGGGATGCGGGCCATGGACATGGCGGCAGGCGGCCAGGGCGCGCCCCTGGTGCCCTTGTCCGAGTTTCTGCTGTACCGTTCCCAGGAGGAGGACATCGCCCTGCACAACATCGGAGGTATTGGCAATGTGACCGTGCTGCCTAAGGCCTGCCAGCCGGAGGAGGTGATTGCCTTTGACACCGGCCCCGGCAACCTGATTTTGGACGGCTTTGCCCGGCAGCTGTTTGATGAGCCCTGCGACCGGGACGGCGTCTTGTCCGTCCGGGGCCGGGTGCAGGAAGGGCTGTTAGGGCAGTGGATGGCCATTCCCTATATTGACGCCCCCATCCCCAAATCCACCGGGCGGGAGTTGTTCGGGGAAGCCTTTATCACGCGGCAGCTGCGGGAAAACCGGCACACGAATCCCTACGACCTGATGGCGACCGCGGCGGCCTTCACCGCCCGGTCCATGGCCAGGAATTATCAACTGTATGTGTTTCCAAAACATCCCGGCCTCAGGCGCATTGTCTTGGGCGGCGGCGGCGCCAGGAACCCCACCCTGCGGAAGATGATCGCGGCCGCTTTCCCGGGGCGCGCCATCCTCACCCAGGAGGACCTGGGCTTTGACAGCGACGCCAAGGAGGCGGTGGCCTTTGCCATCATCGGCCGGCAGACCATGAAGCATCTGCCGGGCAACCTGCCCTCCGCCACCGGAGCCAGGGAAGCGGTGCCCCTTGGCAGCATCACCTGGCCGCCCGGGTATAGTCCGGCATAAGAACTCCTTGTTTTGTACCCTTCAGGGTATGCGCCCTGAAACAATAAAAGGAACTAAAAAAAGGAGGAACCCCATGAAAAAACTGCTGTCCCTGTTCCTGGCTGCCCTGTTGGTTCTGGGCTTGGCGCCCCTGAGCCTGGCAGAGGAGCCCATCGAGATCTCCCTGTACTATTCCGACAACGCGACCCTGCCCTTCCGCCAGGACTGGCCCGTCATCCAGACATTGGAAAAGCAGTACAATGTCAAGCTGAACTTCGAGCCCATCCCCATGGGCGACTACAGCACCAAGGCCGGCCTGACCCTGTCCACGGGTGAAAACACACCGGACGTCATGCTGTACCTGTCCACCGGCGGCGCCTATGCGTCCTATGCCCTCAACGGCGCCATTGTGCCCATCTCCGATTACGCGGAGTGGACGCCCCACTTCAACGCCCGGGTAGAGGAAATGGGCCTGCAGCAGGATGTGGATCTGAACCGTCTGGGCGATGGCAAGCTGTACTTCCTGCCCAGCCTGTTTGACCTGCCCTTCTATGATGGCGGGCTGATCCTGCGGGAAGACTACCTGGTGAAGAAAGGCTTTGAAGCCCCCAAGACCTTTGATGATCTGTACAACATCATGAAGGCTTACAAGGAAGACTATCCCGACAGCTATCCCCTGACCTCCATTGTTGCCCTCAGGGTCGTCCAGCGCATGACCATGCCTTCCTTTGGCGTATCCGTGGGCCGCAACACCGGCACCGGCACCGGCACCCTGTCCTGGGACTACGAGAAGAAGGAATACTTCGCCGGCGCCATTTCCCAGCAGTACAAAGACTACATCACTTTCATGGCCAAGCTGCACGCGGAAGGCCTGCTGGATCCCGAGCTTGAGCAGGACAACGCCTCCACCGCCAAGAAACTGGCCACCGGCGCTGCCATGGCCGTTTACGGCTACTATGACCAGATCGGCGGCTGGGAGCAGGCCAGCGAGATCGAAGGCTTCAAACTGAACATGTATCCGCCGCTGGAAGGCCCCGGCGGCGCCCATCACCAGCCCAAGAGCAAAACCGGCAGCGGCCTGCTGTTCCCCATTGGCGTCAGCAAACGCCCGGACTTTGAGCAGGTCGTGCGCAAACTGGATGAAGTCTTCTACTCCGAGGAAGCTACCAAGCTGTGGTGCTTTGGCCCCGAAGGCGACAGCTATACCATGGACGGCGACAAGGTCGTCTATAATGACGCCATCCTCAGCTCCGCCGATGGCATTTACAAGTACATGCAAAACGCCTATGGCACCGGCTGCGCAGGCTTGCAGAACGTCTGGTACCTGGAGCGCGAGCTCACCAAGTATGATGACAACTACGCCCGCATCAACGCCGAAGTGGCCGCCATGGACAACGCCATTCAGTACACAGTGCCAGTGCCCAGCTTTGACGACGTGACCGCAGAAGACGCCTCCCTCCTGCAGACCACCCTGCTGGACGCCTTCAACGTCTGGGATGATGAGTTCCGCACCGGCAAAAAATCCATCGAGAACGACTGGGATGCCTATGTCCAGGACATGAAGGACAAGGGCATTGAACAATTCCTGAAGCTCTACAACGACAACAAGAAGCTGTAATCCCCGACACGCCTGCCTGCCCGGGTTCCCCCGGGCAGGCAGCACCCTTTTGGAAGGAATACCGACAAAGAAGGTGCAGCATGAAACAAAAAACCGCTTCCCCACCCCCCGCCAAAGGCATTTCTGCCAAACGGTACTTTATCAACCACTGGCAGCTGTATGCGATGCTGTTGCTGCCCCTTGCGTATTTTTTGCTGTTCAAGTACGTGCCCATGTTTGGCAACATCCTGGCCTTCCGCCGCTTCCGCCCGCTGACCGGGCCTTTTGGCGTCAGGTGGGAAGGGCTGCGCTACTTTAATCAATTTTTAGGCCAGCCGGATTTTTGGCGGGCCTTTCGCAATACCCTCACCCTGTCGGCGATGAATCTGATCATCAACTTCCCCGTGCCAATTATCTTCGCCATCCTGCTCAACGAGCTGCGTTCCCTGCGCTTTAAAAAGCTGGTACAGACGGTAAGCTATATCCCCCGGTTTGTATCCACCGTAGTGGTCGTTTCCATTTTAATGGAGCTCCTGTCCCCCTCCTCCGGCGTATTAAACCGGGTGATCCAGCAGATTACCGGCAACCCGCCTGTGTTTTATATGAACGAGGCGGCGTATTTCCGGCCCCTTTATATTCTGACGGACATGTGGCAGTACAGCGGCTGGTCGGCCATTATTTATCTGGCAGCCATCACCGGCATTGACGCGGACATGTTTGAGGCTGCCCGCATTGACGGCGCCAGCCGGACGCAGATGATCTGGTACATCACCCTGCCCACCATCATGCCCACGATCATGGTGATGTTTATTCTGAAGGTAGGCCATCTTTTGTCTCTGGGTTTTGAAAAGGTTTTGCTGATGTACACCCCTTCCAACTCCGTGGTGTCCGACATCATTGATACCTATGTCTACCGGATGTCCATCGCGGCAACCGCACCCCAATACAGCTATGCCACCGCCATCGGGCTGTTCTCCGGCGTCATCGGGCTGATTTTGGTCTCTTCCTCCAACTATCTGAGCCGCAGGCTGACCGGCGAGAGCATTTATTAAGGAGGCAGCCATGATTCATAAACATCGCATCAAAGATAAAAGCCCTGCGCTGGACGCCTTGATCTGGTTCGTGATGATTTTTGTGCTGTTGGCCTGCGTGCTGCCGTTCTTATACATCATTGCGATGTCTTTTTCCTCCTCCCGGGCCATTTTAAACAACCGGGTATCCCTGTGGCCGGTGGAGTTCAATGTAGAGGCTTACCGCCAGGTGTTCGCCTACCCCAATTTCTTCAAGGCCTATGGCAACACACTGATCTATACCTTTTTCGGCACCTTGATCTCGCTGTGCATGATGGTGCTCTTTGCCTACCCCTTGAGCAAAAACCGCTTGAAGGGGCAGAGCCTCGTGATGAAGCTGGTGGTGTTTTCCATGTTCTTTGGCGGCGGCCTGGTGCCCAATTACCTGCTGATCTCCTCCCTGAAGCTGACCGGCACGGTGTTCGCCATCATTCTGCCCTTTGCCATCAACCAGTTTAACCTGATCATTCTCATCAACTTTATCCGCTCCCTGCCGGAGGAGCTGGAGGAGGCCGCGCGGATTGACGGGCTCAACTATTTCGGCATCCTCATCCGCATCATTCTGCCCCTGTTGACGGCGGCGCTAGCCACCGTGGGCCTGTATACGGCGGTCTTCTTCTGGAACGATTGGTTCTATGCCCTGATCTACCTGAAGAGCTACCAGTACCCGGTGATGCTGCTGCTGCGCAACATTGTCAACGGCACCACCATGGTGGGCGAGGCCGGCGGCGTGGGTGAAAAAGCCTTTGTGGCCATCGCCATCAAATCCGCGGTCATCATCACCTCCACGCTGCCCATCATCCTGCTGTACCCCTTCCTGCAAAAATACTTTGTGAAAGGCATGCTGGTAGGAGCAATCAAGGGGTAGACAAGGGCTTCATTGCAGCAAGGCCATATATCGAAACAAAGAAAACAGCACCTCCGGGGCTGGATTTCAGCCCGGGGGGTGTCTTTTGTTTTCCTGACATGAAATCAAATTACGTCAGCAGGCTTTGACAACAGTCCAAGCATATGGCCTGGCACAGAGCGAAACCATGCGGTCTTTGTTGTGGCCAAGCCATGCCAGCAAAACACGAAGCGCCAGCGCTGATTTGAGCAAAACGTGAGCAAAACCGAATAAAACCTGCAACCCAAAGATTGACACAAAGATAAATCATCTGTATATTTTTGGTTGGATATATAAACTATATTCACGTTATCACCGCTTTGACCTGCTCAGTTCCATTGGTTTTGACCAGCTTTGGTAAACAACCTGACCGCGTCCACCTGTTGCGCCACATCTGAACAACCAGTGAAAACTCAAGAAAGTGAGGAATGGGAATGAACCTTCTAAAACGTGTCCGTCCCTGGCTTCTTTTGCTGCTCATCCCTGTGCTGTTTGCCGGCGTCTACCAGCCGGCGTCAGCATCGCAAATCGCTTTTCCTCCCCCGACCATCACCAGCTTGACGTACTCCTCCGGCCTCATCAAGCTCACCTGGAGCATGAAAGCGGGATATGACGAAGCGGAATATTATCAGGTATACCGCTCTGTCAATGGCGGTTCCTTCTCCAAGGTGGCGCAGCTGAGCGGCTCCGGCAGCACCTACTATCAGAGCGGGGATGCCCAGCCGGGCAGTACCTATACCTTCAAGGTAATGGCTGGTTGTAAGTATGGAATAAGCGGTGATTCCGACCCCCGTTCCGTGTCCATCCCCCTGTCCGCCCCAAACATCACCAGCGCGACGTACTCCTCCGGCGTTATCCAGCTCAAATGGAACAGCGTCGCGGGCGCAAGTTACTATGAGGTCTACCGCTCGATCAATGGCGGTTCCTTCTCCAAGCTGAAGAAGAACAGCTCCGGCACCACCTATGAGTACAATGACGTCAGCTCCGGCAACAGGTACAGCTTCAAGGTGCGGGCTGTTTCCGGCCATATCACAAGCCCCTTTTCTAACACCCGGGACGTGACCGTCCCCCTGGCGGCGCCCACCATCACCGGCCTAGCCTTCATAGATGACACCATCACCGTCACCTGGGGCGCTGTGCAGGGCGCCACAGGCTATCAGCTCAACTGCTCCGTCAATGGCGAGCCATCCACCCAGGTGGCGGACACCGCCGGCACCACCTTCGCATACAAGGGCGCCAGCCCCGGCAACACATATAGTTTCAAGGTCCGGGCCACCAACAAATACACCAAGGGGCCCTTTTCCCCGGCCAAAAGCATCACCGGCCCCCTCACAGCGCCCGAGATCACCAGCCTGACCCTCAAGGACGACACCATCACCGTCACCTGGAGCGCAGTGCAGGGAGCCACAGGCTATCAGCTCAACTGCTCCGTCAACGGCGAGCCATCCACCCAGGTGGCGGACACCGCCGGCACCACCTTCGCATACAAGGGCGCCAGCTCCGGCAGCACATATAGTTTCAAGGTCCGGGCCACCACCAAGTACACCAAGGGGCCCTTTTCCCCGGTCAAAAGCATCACCGGCCCCCTCACAGCGCCCGAGATCACCAGCCTGACCCTCAAGGATGACACCATCCTTGTCACCTGGGGCGCAGTGCAGGGCGCCACAGGCTATCAGCTCAACTGCTCCGTCAACGGCAAGCCCTCCACCCCGGTGGCGGCGGACACCGCCGGCACCTCCTTTGCGTACAAGGGCGCCATTCCCGGCAGCATGTATAGTTTCAAGGTCCGGGCTACCAACCAGCACACCAAGGGGCCCTTTTCCTTAGCCAAAAGCATCGTTGTCCCCCTGACCGCCCCGGAGATCACCGAGATCGCCGAAGGCGGGCCTTCCGCCACGTTCAGCCGGGACACTCCTTCGGTCAGTTTGACCCCTGACGGTCAAATGAAGATCGACACGGGTTTGTCGGTGGACCTGGGGGGCGCTCCGGGGAGCATCAACCTCTATGTCCAATGGACCGCGGTGCCCGGCGCCAGCGAGTACGAGCTGTTCTGCGCGGTCAATGACGAGCCCTCCACCCTGGTCGAAACCACAGAGAAGACCACCTGCGTCTATAAGGGCGCTCAGGCCGGCTCCATGTACAGCTTCCAGGTCCGGGCCATCAGCAAATACGCCAAAGGGCCCTTCTCCGAAATTTCACACTTCTCTGTCCCCCTGGCGACCCCTTCCATTTTAAGGGCTTACATCGACAAAAACTTCCTTTCGATCATGTGGTCTCCCGTGAACGGGGCTACGAAGTACGAGGTTTGGCAATCCGTCAACGACGGTCAGTGGGCCTGCCTGGCGAGCATCGAGAACGACACGATGTATTCATCCGCCCATATCCAGACGGGCAACAAATACAGCTACATGATATGGGCCCTGAACAAATACGCCGTAAGCGAATTTTCTGATCCCGTGCTTTTATATGCCCTGGCACAGCCCTCTGACCTGGAAGTAGAACTGACCCCGGAAGCTAACGCGCGGATCACCTGGGCTCCGGTTCCGGGCGCGACCGAATACCATGTGTTTAAGAAAGTCAACAACGCCCATTTTTATCAGCTGCTCAGCACCGTGAACCCCAACGTGCTTGATTCGAATCTCAACCTGGAAAACACCTATACCTACAAGGTGCGAGCCTATACCTACAACTCCTACTCCTGGGATTCGGCTGAAGCGTCCATCACCCTGCCGGCGCTGCAGGCGCCTATCATCAGGGATTTATATCAACACGGCAAAGACCTGAATGTGTTCTGGGGAGCTTTAGATAAATATGCAGACGGCGGCTGTACTGTCGCCCTGAGCAAAAACACAGGGCCCTTCATCCTTTATGCCAGAACCTCTTCCGACAACAATGGCTATTCAATCCTTAACCTTTCCTATGGGGATAGTTACAGGGTCCGAGTGACCGTCATGTCAAGCAAGGGCGACAGCGCTTCCACGGAGAGCAGCAAAACAATCTACATGATGCGGCCATCGGTTTTCACCGAGCTGAGCGGCAGCGGCATGAAGGTGTACATCCGATGGAGACTTGACGAAACAATTCCAATCCATCAGCCTCAAGGATATGAGCTGGAACGCGATGGCAAAGTGATCGCCAAGCTTGATAAAAACACCTACTTCTTTACAGATACCGTGGACGAGCCGGGAGACCATCTCTATACGCTCTACAGCTTTCCAGACAACCCTGATGATGGTAAAGCCTGGGTCCAATATCTGTTTACTGTGGTGCCCTGAGCCTGCACAGACAGGCCGGCGGACAAAAAGTCAAAGGCGTGACCGGCGCCTTTGCGAAAAAAGCGGGAGCGATCCGGAGGCTTTCGTTTGATTGCTCCCGTGATGAAATGATCACATTAAATCTATCAGGGGGGCGCGATTGAATCAAAAGCAAAGAACCTGGGCAATCATCCTGTTTGTCCTCTATTTGCTGATATTAACCTGGATGATTCTCTTCAAGGGCAGCATCCATACCCTTCAGGTGCTCTTTCTTCCTGAATTCAGGGGTATCAACCTGATTCCCTCACTGAATGCCCGGGAAACACTGCTGAACTTTTTTGCTTTCGTGCCCTTGGGCATCTATATGGGCATGCTTGCAAAGGACAAAATTGATCAGCGCGTCTTTCTCAGGTCTGTTGTTCTTATTGCCTTGCTCAGTCTCTTGTTTGAAACCGCACAATTTATCCTGGCGCTTGGCACCAGCGATATTACGGACCTTATCAGCAACACCCTGGGCGGCATGGCAGGGCTGGCTTTATACAGCGCCCTTAAAAAAGCGAAGGACAAGAAAGCTGACAAAGTCCTTCTTTTCCTGGCAGGCATTGGCACAGCGCTGCTGTTAGTTTTTATTTTAGCCAGAGAAATTTGGCCTGAAGTCTTTGAGATGGGACGGAGCGTTGCGCGTTGATAAGCTTTGCTTTCATAGCTTTTCTGATCAAAGGCTGTCTATACAGGAACCGAAACAAAGCCTCTAAATGCGCTTTTTATCATTGTTTGTGGTTTGACCGCAGCAAAGGCAAGGATATAATAACATCGGAGCTACACTCTGGAAAATGAATGCAAGGAGTTTATATGCCATTTCGGGAAATTGCCGTTGAGGAACTGATGATGAACCCAATGACCAGGATCGCGAAGGAATGGATGCTGATCACCGCCGGCGTCGAGGGCAGCTACAACACCATGACGGCCAGCTGGGGGCATTTGGGCGCCCTGTGGGGACGCGGCGGCGGGATGCCCACGTCCGTGATCTATATCCGCCCCCAGCGCTACACCAGGACCTTTGTGGACCGGGAGCCGCTCTACAGCCTGTGCTTTTTTCCGCAGCGGTACAAGGAACAGCTGGGCTATCTGGGCACGCATTCCGGTCGGGACGGGGACAAGGTCGCCCACACAGGCCTGACGCCGGTTCACGGGCCGGGGTATACCTATTTCAAAGAGGCCTCTCTGGTGCTGGTGTGCAGAAAACTGTACCGGGCCCCCCTGGAGGCAGCGAAGTTTTTAAATCAGCAGGTCATGGAGGAGAGCTATCCGGAGCGGGATTTCCATGTGATGTACATTGGCGCCATTGAAAAAGCGCTTGTGCCGTAGAGAGAAGATCTCTTTTTAGATTTCACGCGCGGCTTTCACAACCCAACGGATTCTTTCGCGGCTGATATTTTCGTTGATTGTGCAGTCCGCACCAAGGAGCAGCCCGCGTTTGCCAAAGGAATGAATCAGGTCTTTAGTAAATTCCTCAACCTCCTCTTCTGAACCGTTATGCAGAATGCCGTCATGGGTTTGGCCTTTGCGATAGAGGCTCTGGAAGCCGCCCAGGCAGGCCTTGTCGCCGAAAAAGCTGCGGCCGTCCTCCATTGAAAGTCCTTCAACAAACACAGCCCAGTTTACGCACTTCACAGGATAGTTCCGCCACAGCTCCAGATTATTTTTCGCTCCAGCCCAGCCGCAGCAGTGCATGATGTTGTACTGGCTGTAGCGGTTGGCACGCTCCAGCACATAAAGGTCGCTTGGCGAAATCATCTCTTTATATTCCTCAGAAGTAAAGCGATTTTCTTCACCGCCTTGAACACAGTAGTAAATACCGTCACAGCCTGCTTCAGTGATCAGCAGCTTTGCCAGCAAGGCGTTATCCAGGGCGATCACATCCAAGGCGTGCATAACTGCAAGTTTATCCTCACGGATATCCGACATCACTCGCTCTTCACCGGCACCGGAACGAAGGGAAGAAAAGGGAGCAAAAACAGTATAAAATACAGGGACCTCTTTTCCCAGCTCCTCTGCCAGGCGCCGCGCGCGTTCCACCTGTTCTTTAATAAAGGGATGATCCTTTCCTATGGGTTTAAGCTTGTTCCAGTCAGAAGCTTTTTTAATGTCCTCTGGAACAGGATACTGGAAATAGCCATCGCACATGATTTTCAGCATATCCAGGTCGCAATCCCTCACATAATCCATATGGGCTTTCACGCAGCCCTCTCCAATAGCCTGCTCTCCGGCAAAATGGTGCCAGAAACCGACCGGCACATGATCCACCCGCTTTTTGTCCATTGCGTTGAATACCCGTGTGCGCTTATCCATTTTTGCCCTCCCTGATCAATCCGATTTTATCTGCGTTGATTCGCTGACCAAAATATCAGTGATTGCTTGATCTGTCAACGGCATGCCCCGTCTGGAGACTGATAGATTCCTCCGCTTGACTTATCGATGCGACTGACAGACGCCGTGTAAAGGCATCATCTATACTGTCATTCCAGGCCAGTGTGTGCTACCATACCAGGCAAACAGTGAAGCAAATCGGGAGGGACAAGCCATGACCCCATTTACCGTCCCCGGCAGAACAATCTCCCTGGGCATCATCGGCCTGGGTAACAGGGGGTACCCGCAGCTCAGGCTGCTGGCCGAGATGCCGGATGTGCGCATTTTAGCTGTCTGTGATGTGTACGAGGACCGCGTCCAGCGCGCCCTGAGCGCCCTGGCCGGCACCCACAGCGCGGACGCCACAGGTTTCACGGATGCGGAAAAGATGATGGACCTTGTGGACGGAATGGAAGCCGTTGTCATCATGACTTCCTGGGAAACGCACATCCCCCTGGCCATTGAAGCCATGCGCCGCTCCATCGTGCCCGCCCTGGAGGTGGGGGGCGCCAGCTCGCTTCAGGAATGCTGGCAATTGGTGGAGCACAGCGGGCGCTCCGGCGTGCCGGTGATGATGCTGGAAAACTGCTGCTACGGGCGGGAGGAGCTGGCCATCCAGAACATGGTGCGTCAGGGGGTGTTCGGAGAGCTGGTGCACTGCCGGGGCGCGTACGAGCATGACCTGCGCGAGGAAATCGGCCGGGGCGACATCCAGCGCCACTACCGCCAGCGGCATTTCCTCAACCGCAACGGCGAGCTCTACCCCACCCACGCGCTGGGCCCCATCGCCAAGCTGCTGGGCATCAACCGCGGCAACCGCATGGTATCCCTGGTATCCGTGGCCTCCAAGGCAGCGGGGTTAAATGCCTGGCTGAAAGAGCACCGGACGGACAGCCCGGGCCTGCAGCAGCGCCGCGTCAACACCGGGGATGTGGTCACCACCATCATTGCCTGCGCGGGCGGGGAGACCATTTTGCTCACCCATGACTGTACCTTGCCCAGGCCCTATTCCCGCGGCGGGCGGGTGCAGGGCACTCGGGGCATCTGGATGGAGGACAACCGCTCCATCTATATCGAGGGCCGGACACCCGCCAGGCCGGGCTACTGGACCCATGTGTGGGAAAGCGACGCGCCCTACATGGCGGAGTATGAGCATCCGCTGTGGAAGGACTACCTGGAGTTTGGCGAGCGCGGCGGCCATGGCGGCATGGACTACCTGGTGCTGCGCGCTTTCATCGAAGCGCTGCAGCAGGACGCCCCTTTCCCGATTGACGTGTATGATACCGCGACCTGGATGAGCATCACAGCCCTGTCCGAGCAGTCCATCGCCCAGGGCGGCGCGCCCGTGGCGATTCCTGACTTTACCTCCGGCCGCTGGCTGTCCCCGCGCCCGGCAACCACGGGCAGGTACGCGCTGGACCAGTTGACCTGACCTGAATGCGAACGTCCCGCTTTTTTGCGCGAAAAGACATAGTTTTGCCATCATTTCCGGATATCCTTCCATCACGGCCCACAGGGCCGCACGATTAAGAGGAGGAAGCTATGGCCAAGGTGCTCATTGCGGATGACAACCAGCAAATCGCCTCCATCCTGGAGGAATACCTCAAAAGCGAAGGGCACACGCCGTATGTGGCGCGCGACGGGCAGGAGGCGCTGGACCTGTTTGCCAGCGTTCAGCCTGACGCGGTGCTGCTGGACGTGATGATGCCCCGGATGGACGGTTTTGCGGTCTGCCGGGAAATCCGCAGGCAATCCGCTGTGCCTGTGATCATGGTGACGGCGCGGGGCGAGGACTTTGAGCGGATCATGGGCTTGGACATCGGCGCGGACGATTACATCGTCAAGCCCTTTTCCCCGGGCGAGCTGATGGCCAGGCTGCGCGCGGTGCTGCGCCGCGCGGCGCCGTCCGCCGGCGGCAAGGTCCTTGTCATTGGCAACCTGCGCGTGGAGCCGGACAATTACGCTGTGCAGGTGGGCGGGCAGGATGTGATGCTGACCAAGAAGGAAGTGGAGATTTTACACCTTCTGGCCGCGCACCCGGGCCGCGTCTTCACCCGGGAAAACCTGCTTGAGAGCCTGTGGGGCTATGATTATTTTGGCGACAGCCGCACGGTGGATTCCCACATCAAGCGCCTGCGGGCCAAGCTGGAGGCCTTCTCGCCCCAGGGCTTTGACATCAAAACCATCTGGGGAGTAGGCTACAAACTGGAAGTGCAAGATGATGAGGCGTAGCATCGCCCTGCGGCTGATGGCTTTTTTTGCCGCGGCGCTGCTGCTGTTCGCGCTGATCATCGCCGTGGTGTTTCGCGGCCTGTTCACCACTGCGGTGCTGAACAACAAAAAGGCCGAAATGCTGGCCCGGGCCAGCGCGCTGGCTGATACCCTCAGCAGCCAGATGAACAGCGCTTCCCCAGGCGGGAGGGGCATGGGCGGTTCCGGCGGCAGCGGCTATGGCGCGGCGGTGCGTCTGGTCACGCAATCCTTTGACAATGTCTGGGTATTGGATGAGCATTTGGAGGTTCTCTCCGCCGGACGGATGATGGGCAGCAGGCTCAGCTATGACAGCCTGCCTCCGGACGCCGAACGCCTGGTGCGCGAGGTCTTTGAGGGCGGAAATCCCTTTTCATACGGCTTCAGCGAGATGATGGGTTATCCCGCGCTGACCCTGGGCGTGCCCATCACCCAGGGCAGCCGCGTGGCGGGCGCGCTGTTGATCCACGATGCGATTGCCGGCATGGATGAGGCCACAGCCCAGGGGCAAAGGCTGCTGCTGTATGCGGGCGCGGGCGCGATGGCGCTGTCCGCGCTGCTAGCCATGGCGCTGTCGCTGAATTTCACCCGGCCGATCCGACGCATGAGGACCGTGGCAGGCCAGCTGGCGCACGGCGATTATTCCGCCAGGACCGGGATTTCCCGCCGGGATGAGTTCGGCCAGCTGGCGCAATCCATTGACTGCCTCAGCCTGCGCCTGCAGGAGGCCCAGGCTGCCAGCGAGCAAGCGGAACAGCAGCGCCGGGATTTCCTGGCCAAGGTCTCCCATGAGCTGCGCACGCCGGTCACCGTGCTGCGCGGCTCACTGGAAGCGCTGCGCGACGGCGTGGTCAGCGAACCGGGCATGGTGCGCGCCTACCATGAACAAATGCTCAGCGAAACGCAGGGCTTGCAGCGCCTGGTAAACGACCTGATGGAGCTGGCGCGCCTGCAGAATACCGATTTCCCCATCGAGCGCACGGACATCGCGCTGGATGAGGTGTTCAAGGACGCCCTGCGCAGCGCCAGGCAGCTGGCGCAGGAAAAAAACATCACCATCACGGAACGTTTGCCCGCGCAGGCTGTCCCTTATTCGGGGGATTACGCCAGGCTGCGCCAGATGCTGCTGATCGTACTGGACAATGCCGTAAAATTCTCACCCGAGAACAGCACCATTTATGCTATGATGGATACAGCCGGGCTTACCATCACCGATGAAGGGCCAGGCATCGCACCGGAGGATCTGCCCCATCTGTTTGAGCGTTTCCGTCAATCGCCAGCCGCGGCCGGCAAGGGCGGCAGCGGTCTGGGCTTGGCCATCGCCAGGCAGATCGCCCTGCGCCACGATATCGGCATTGCGCTTGACAGCGCGCCGGGCAAGGGCACCACAGTGCGGTTTGCCTGGGGCGTGGCGCCACAGGCAGCTCATTCAACTCAGGTCAATCAACAACATGGAAAGCGAGTGTGAAAGATGAATCAAAAAATGCAAGTGATTGTAGCCGACAAGGCGCCCGCGGCGATCGGCCCCTACAGCGCCGCAATGGCCATAGACAAGCTGGTCTTCCTGTCCGGCCAGACCCCCATCGTGCCCCACAGCGGGCAGCTGGCGGAAGGCGGCATCGTTGAGCAGACCGAGCAGGTCATCAAAAACCTAGGCGCCGTTCTGGAAGCCGCCGGGTCAGGCCTTGACAAGGTCATCAAGACCACCTGCTTCCTGACCGACATGGGCGACTTCGCAGCCTTCAACGAGGTCTATGCCAGATATTTTGTCAGCAAGCCCGCCCGCTCCACCATAGCGGTCAAGGCCCTGCCCAAAAACGCTTCAATCGAGATCGAGCTGATCGCCTACAGGGATTAACCCCTTCGCCTGATACAGCCTTTCCCTGGGCAGTGGATGCACTGTTATTCCGCTGTCCCGGGGTTGTTTGATATGCCGAACAACAGCCTGGCTTGCGCGTCCATGTCGGCAATGACCCGCTTGTATTCCGGATTGGCCGCCTGCCAGTTGATGCGGCGGTTGGCCGGGTCATCACGGTCAAACACCCCTTCCAGGCGCAAGAGCAACAGGACGGCGGCCTCGCCGCGGGCAGAATGGAAGACAATGTTATCCGCTGTGGACAGCCTGAGGCCCTGGCGGCTGGCTTCGGCAAACCCGGCGGTCACTGCCTGACCGGGCACAAGCATATGCAGGCGCTCCTTCCACACCCGCGAGCGCTTGCCAAACAGGCTGTAGCTTACGCTGAAGCGGCCATCCGCAACCACAGCCGTCACCTCCCCCACCTGATGGGAGTCCGCCGCGACCAGCGGCAATACAGTCTGCCCGTCCCGGCTCAGATCCAGCAGCATAAACCGGTACCAGGGCGAGATCTCCTGCGGCCACACATCGCGCAGGCGCGGGCCCAGCGCGCAGAAGCTGACCGCAAAGGCCCTGTCACCCGGATAATAGGGGCGTGTGTCCATCACCAGGCCACAGGTTTTGCAGGCTTTTTCCTGCAGCCCCGGGGTGAACAACTCAGCCGGGACCGCCACGGCCCACCGGCCCGCGATGTGCTTGCGCAAAGGCAGAGCTTCGGTCTGGACAAAGTCGCAATGGCGGCACTGCCGTTCCCGCATGCCTTGCGCGGTACAGGTGGAGGCGGCAACAATCACCCATTTGTCATAGGCGTGCTTGCGCGGCGCCACAGCCTGTTCCTCCCGCCGGGCGCACCAGGCGCACACACGGTAGCGGATGCCCGCCAGCGAACAGTCCGCGCGGCGCGGTTCAATCCAGTCGCCGAAGCTATGGGCGGCAAGGGCGGTCCCGCGAAGGAGAGTCTGCCCGCATACAAGACAAGTCGCCGTTTCAAGTCCCGGCGTCAGGCAAGTTGCCGGGCGCAGCGTTTCCCAGGCGCCGGCCTGATGGGGCAGGCACGGGATAGCGCGTTTTATCACAATACCGCAGCGCGCGCAGACGCTTGTCTCCAGGCCTTCCCTGGCACAGTCGGGAGATACGCTCATCGTCCAGGCGCCAAAGTCATGCCCCGGCGCAGGCAAAACCTGCCTGCGCGTATCCCCGCACAGCCTGCAGGTCAGCACATGGCTGCCCGTCGCCTCACACAAAGGCTCCACCCGGGTTTCCTCATACTGATGGGCTGTCATCTTCAGGACCATTTCTTCTGTCGCATGGCAGGCGCTGCAGACCCGCCTGGCAAGGCCCTCCCTGGTGCAGCTTGGCGCCTCCACCTGAGCCCATTCGCCAAATTCATGCTGCTTCAAAGCCAACCGCTCCTGCTGGGCGCAGATTTCACACGTTCGCACCCAAAATCCGTCCACCACACAGGAGGTGGCAACTTCCAGCCGCGGCGCCCCCCAGACGTGTTCGAGCGCTTCAAGCTCTTCCTCGACCTGAAAACCACACGCGCGGCATTCGCTGCGGGCCCTCCCGGGCGCCCCGCAGCCCGGCGCAATCACCACCACGGGCAATCCCATCTCATGGGGCAGGATGGGGATGGACCGGATGTCAACATCGCCGCAAACCCTGCAAACCGCCCGCATGCTGCCCGGCGCTGTGCAGCTTGCCGTGCTTGTCACCCACTCCTCATAGTCATGCTGTCCGGGCGGCACCTGGCGGGCATCCACCGCCCCGCAATTCCGGCAGGCACGGATGCTCAAGCCGCCGGTATCGCACGGCACCACGGACCATGTGCCATAATCATGGGGCTGTGCCGGGATCTCTTCATACAGCTCATGGCCGCACATGCCGCAGGTACGCAGGCTCATCCCGGGTTGACTGCAGGAGGGTGCGTCAATCACCGCTGCCAGGCCATAGGAATGCGGCGCAAGCGGCGCTTCGCGGTACTCCACGAAGCCGCAGCCGCTTTGCGTGCAGGCGCGCGCCATGGTGCCCGGCACAGAGCAGGTGGGCGCATGGACATAGGCCCACTCTCCAAAGGTATGGGCGCATCCGCTCAGCGCTTCGCCGGCTGCAGGCGCTGGAAAAAACAACAGGGCAACGAGCATCAGGGCCGCCATGCCACAACACAAGCGCCAACCGGGCACACGCATCGGATGCCCTCCAGTCATCTGTTTTTCTCCTGCTTTATTGTAGACGCGCTTCGTCTGCCGCGTCAAGCCAAAACGCCCGGAGGCCCGCCATTGTCCGGATGCTGTCGCTTTGATATAATCGGGCCGGACACGAACAATGAACGGAGAGCTGATGACATGCAAAAACTTGACAAGCTGTTTTTATGCCATCCCACCTGCACCACCTGCAAAAAGGCGCGGGCTTTTCTTGACACGGCCGGCCTTGCCTATACTGAGCGCGATATCCGCCTCAATAAGCCAAGCGCGGCGGAGCTGCGCGCCTGGCACAAGGCCAGCGGGCTGCCGCTCAGGCGTTTTTTCAACACCAGCGGCGCACTGTACCGTGAACTGGGGCTGAGCGCCAAACTGCCCAGTATGTCAGAAGATGAGCAAATCGCGCTGCTGTCCCTGGACGGCATGCTGGTACGCCGCCCCATCCTGGTGCATGACGGGGGCGTGCTCGTAGGCTTCTCACAGGCAGCCTGGGAAGAAGCGCTGATCACATCATAAGCGCCCGACGCCAGACCACAAGGAGCACAAAATGCCTTTCACCATCATCCGGGGCGACCTGGCAGCCTTCCGGGCAGATGCCCTGGTCAACGCCGCCAACAGCAGGCTTCAGCGGGGCGGCGGCGTCTGCGGCGCGCTGTTCGAGGCCGCCGGACCGCAGCGTATGCAGGAAGCCTGCGACGCCATTGCCTACTGCGCGCCCGGGCAGGCTGTCGCGACGCCGGCCTTTGACCTGCCCGCCCGGTATGTCATCCATGCCGTTGGCCCGATCTACCGGGACGGCAGGCAGGGCGAAGAGGACATTCTGCGCGCCGCCTATACCAATTCGCTGAAATTGGCGCAGGCGCTGAAGCTTTCATCCATCGCCTTTCCCTTGATTTCCTCTGGGGTTTACAGCTACCCGCGCGAGGAGGCGCTGCGCGTTGCCAAAGACAGCATCCGCTCCTTCCTGGACAGCCAGGAAGAGGAGGAGCTGGATGTCACCCTGGTGTTGTTCCACAAGGACGACCTGCGCATCGATGAACAGGTGCGGAGTGAAATCAGGCGCTTGATCGCGCAGGCGGCAGATGAAGACGCGGACAGGCTGAGTTCGCGGCTGGAGTACATGCGCAGTCGGCACGCGCAGCTTGATCGAAGCCCGCCATCACCCAGGCCGTCCAGGGCCGGGATATTTAAAAAGAAGCGTCCCCGGGAAAAACAAGCGCCCTTCAGCAGGGAACAGGCTGAAGCACTCAAAGCAATGCCTATGTCAACCGAAGCGGCTCAGGCGTCCCAGCTTCAGCTGGAAGAGCTGATTGCCCGGGTGGACGAAGGCTTTTCCGCCACCCTGCTGCGCCTGATTGACCTGAAGGGCATGACAGACGTCGCGACCTACAAGCGCGCCAACCTGGACCGCAAACATTTCTCAAAGATTCGCAGCAACCCCGCCTATACCCCTTCCAAGCAAACGGCGCTGGCGCTGGCGATCGCGCTGAAGCTTGACCGGGAAGAAACCCAAAGCCTGCTGGCCAAGGCCGGCTACGCCCTTTCCCCCGCGCAGACAGGTGATATCATCGTCGGGTATTTTATCGACCGCGGCATTTTTGACATTGATGAGATCAATGCCGCCCTGTTTGAGTTTGACCAGCAGCTCCTGGGCAGCGGCAGGCTGCACCAGGGCGGCTGATTTGTCGCCCGGCAGGCGACCATCACCCATGCAAACCGAGGTATCCTCACATCATCACAAGGATTGGAGGATGCCCCATGAACACGAACATCACAGAATTGGTCTTCATTCTTGACCGCAGCGGCTCCATGAGCGGGCTGGAGTCCGACACCATCGGCGGCTTCAACGCCATGCTCAAAACCCAGCAAGCCCAAGCCGGCCAGGTCCGGCTGACCACCGTCCTGTTTGACAATGAATACTTCCTGTTGCATGACCGTCTGGATTTGAACGCGGTCAGGCCGATGACAAACGAGGACTATTATGTGCGCGGCTCCACCGCCCTGCTGGACGCCATCGGCCGCAGCATCATGAAGGTCGACAGCGTCATGAAAGCCTGTGACCTTCCCCACCGCCCGGACAAGGTGTTGTTTGTCATCATCACCGACGGCATGGAAAACGCCAGCCACCGATTCACGCGCGGACAGATCACAGAGCTGGTCGGACAACGCCGGAAAATGGGCTGGGAATTTATTTTCCTGGGCGCCAACATGGACGCGACCACAGTCGCCGGGAGCTATGGCATTGACAGAAGCCGCGCGGAAACCTTCATCAACGATTCCCAGGGCGTTGGCATGAACTTTGAATCCGTCTCCAGGGTCGCCAGCGACATGCGCGCCAGCCGCCCCATCAGCGCGGACTGGAGCCGGAGCATCCGGGAGCGCGGCCGGAAGAAAGAATAAGACAAGCGTTGATGGAACAATTGCAGCCGGGCGCACTGCGTCCGGCTGCGGTAAGGAAGGCCACCGGTCCGCCCGGGCCAAGGCTTTGACGAAGCCCATATCAGTGTGAGAGCACAGCCCTCGGTTGACCGCCCTGCCGGCGCGTGATAGGATGAACTCATAAAGGAGGGGGCTCAATGGGTCAGCGTTATGCCTGCGAGGGCACTGTCGTCCATGATCAGGCTGTGCGCCTGGTGCGCGGCCAGATGCTCGGCGAAGATATATTTACCGATGCCGCCAACTTCTTCAAGGTCATGGGCGACGGCACGCGTTTTCGCATCCTCTACGCGCTGGACAAGCATGAGCTGTGCGTGTGCGACCTGTCCAACCTCCTGGGCATGAGCATATCCGCCGTCAGCCACCAGTTGGCCCGGCTGAGAAAAAGCAGTCTGGTCAAAAGCCGCCGCGACGGCAAGAATGTCTTTTACAGCCTGGCGGATGACCATGTCCACCTGATGCTCAAGGGCTGCGTGGAACACGCAATGGAAGACTGCCGCATCGCGTCAGACTGATCGGCAATGGATTATTGATATATTTTGCAAAGCCGGGATGCATATAAGGCAGACCGGTTTTTTTTAATGCTGCAAAATACCGTATGTTTTTATCAAATGAAAAATTTTGCATTGATTAATTTTCCGCTTTTGCATTGATTAATTTCCCGCTTGACACTTGAGCGTTTGTTCAATTATAATCCAATCAGTTGAACAAGCTTTCAAGTAAAAGGAGGGCAGCATGACACAGACCTACAAGATCCGCAACCTGGGCTGCGCCGCCTGCGCGGCCAAAATGGAGCGCAAAATCAAGGCCCTGCCCGGTGTGCTTGACGCGCGTGTAAATTTCATAACACAAAAACTGACCTTGCGGACCGACAGTACCCAAATAGACGATTTGGTCCGCCAGGCCGGCGATATCATCAAATCCCTTGAGCCGGACGCCTTGCTGGTGCTGCCCGCGCGCTAAATTCTCACAATCTGACCAAAAGAAAGCCGCGACAATGAGCAAACGAAGCATCCGCCTGCCCCTGGCCCTGGCACTGCTGCTGATCGGGCTGCTGATCCCGGGAACAGCGGTCTGCGCAGCGCTCCTGCTGGCCGCCTACCTGATTGCCGGCTACGATGTGCTCTGGGGCGCCGTGCGGGGCGTCCTTCGCGGGCAGGTCTTTGGCGAAAGCTTCCTGATGTCGCTGGCTACAGTGGGCGCCATCATCATTGGCGAGTACGCCGAGGCCGTAGCGGTGATGGCCTTTTACCAGACCGGGGAGATGTTTCAGGACTACGCGGTGGACAAGTCGCGCCGCGCAATCGCGCAGGCCATGAACCTGCGGCCGGACAGCGCCAACCTGCTCACGGAGGATGGGCGCAGCAAGGCCGTGGATCCCGCCGGAGTCGGGGTGGGCGCGCTCATTCTGGTGCGCTCCGGCGAAAAGATACCTCTGGACGGCATCATTGTGGAAGGCGAAAGCCAATTGGATACCGCCGCCTTGACCGGTGAAGCCCTCCCCCGCGCGGCAGCGCCCGGGGAAGAGGCCCTCAGCGGCTGCATCAACCTGACCGGGACGCTCACACTGCGGGTGACCAGGCCCTATGACCAGTCCACAGTCAGCAAAATCCTGGAGATGGTGGAAAACGCCAGCGACAAAAAATCCAGGCGGGAAGCCTTCATCACGCGATTTTCCGCGGTCTATACCCCTGTGGTGGTCATCCTGGCGCTGCTGGTGGCCTTTCTGCCGCCGCTGCTCCTTCCCGGCGCGGCGCTTCAGGACTGGGTCTACCGCGCCTTGAACTTTTTGGTGGTGTCCTGCCCCTGCGCGCTGGTGATCTCGATCCCGCTGTCCTTTTTTGGCGGCATCGGGGGCGCCTCGCGCGCCGGCATTCTGATGAAGGGCTCCAACCACCTGGAAACCCTGGCCCGGGCTCAAACCTTCGTGTTTGACAAAACCGGCACGCTGACCCAGGGCCGCTTCACGCTCTGCAGCATCCACCCGCAGGGTCTGTCGGACAAGGAACTGCTGGAAGCCGCTGCCCTGGCGGAGCAGCATTCCCTTCACCCCATCGCCAGGGCGATCGTGGACGCGTACCAGCGCGCCATTGATCCGGAGCGTGTGAAATCGGTCAATGAAACGGCAGGCGGCGGCGTCAGCGCAGCGGTGGATGGCAGGCAGGTGCTTGTAGGAAGCGCAGCCTTGCTGAAAAGCCACGGTATTCAGACACCTCATACGGCAGAGGAGGGCACTGTCAGTCATGTCAGCATTGACGGGCGCTACGCCGGGCACTTGAGGTTCCGGGACCTCACCAAGCCCTGCGCGGCCACGGCGCTGGAACGCCTGCGCTCACAGGGCGTTTCCCGACTGGTGATGCTGACCGGCGACAGCCAGCAGGCCGGGCAGGAGGTGGCGGATGAGCTGGGGATTGATGCCGTTCACGCGGGCTTGCTGCCTCAGGACAAGGTCACGCGGGTAGAGGAGCTGCTGGCGCTGCCGGGCAGAAAAGGCAGCCTGGCCTTTGTCGGGGACGGCGTCAATGACGCGCCGGTCCTGGCGCGGGCGGATGTGGGCATCGCGATGGGCGCCCTGGGCTCTGACGCCGCGATTGAAGCAGCGGACATCGTCATCATGAATGACGATCCCTGCCAGATGGCCGGCGCGCTGCGCATCGCCAGGCGCACCGTGCGCATCGCCACGCAAAACACGGTCTTCGCCATTGCTGTCAAGGCGCTGGTGCTGGGGCTGTCCACCCTGGGGCTGTCCAGCTTGTGGATGGCGGTCTTCGCCGATGTGGGCATAGCCGTCCTGGCCATCCTCAACGCCATGCGCGCGCTGCGTCTGACCGCAGACAACAAAGGCTGCGTTTATATCAACAATATGCCCAAAAAAGCCAAAGCGGCTTGATGAACCAGAACATATCGGCTTTGTCTGAGGGCATGTCATTCTCAGGGCGCGGGCCGGGGGCCGGACAGCTTCTCAAAGAAACAGCTGTCTGATAAATTCAGGACGGTCGGCGATTCAGCGGCCGCCCTTCTCCTTGTAGAAACGCAGGCTTTCCGCAACAGGCAGAATGTTTGAATACGTGTCATGCCCGCCCAGGGACAGGGCGGCTGCCGCCGTTCCCAGGCGCAGGGCATCCGCCAGACGCCAACCCTCGTGCGCACCGTACAGCGTGCCGGCGCAAAAGGCGTCACCCGCGCCGGTGGTGCTTTTGATCTCGTCCGCGCTCAGCCTCAGGCTGGGCAGGGCGGTGTATTCGCCGCGCTCATCCAGGCCATAGGTTCCTTCCGGACAGTGAACAACGGCCCAGGCGCCCACGCCCAGGGCCTTGAGGCGCCCCAGGGCTTCCCGCATGTTTTCCGCGCGCAGGCGGCCGTCAGGCTCCCGCAGGGGAACGCCAACCACCTGCTGGGCTTCCAGCTCGTTGATGATGCAGTAATCGGTATACCGCAGCGCCGGGGGCACCAGGCGGGTGAAGCGGTCGCCGGTTTCGCTGACCACATCCACGGAAGTCCTCATGCCCAGCCGCTGCGCGCGGCGCAGAAGTTTTGCCATTTGCGTTCCATGCTCCTCATCCGAACGGTCCAGACCTTCCAGCAAGAGGATATAGCCCGCGTGCAGGATGCGGGCGGGCAAGGCGGAAAGGTCCAGGCTGTCGGCGTCCAGCAGGCCGCTTGATCCGCAATAGGAAAAAAAGGTGCGCTCCCTGGTCTGCGCATCATTGATGACCAAAGTGTAGTCGGTCTGGGCGCCTGGGAGAATGCGGCCGGTGTCAATGTTTTCGAACTGGCTGAACTGCGCGCGCAGATAGTCCCCCTCCGCGTCATCCCCAAGAACACCGCAGGCCTGGATGGGCAGGCTGCCGTCCAGGCGCGCCAGGTCCAGAGGAATATTGCAGGCAAGCCCGCCCGCGGACATGCCGCGCGCGCCGCGGATGGCGCTCAGCTCGCCCAGGCCCGGGTAGCGCTCCACCTCGAAAAGCAGGTCGACAATCATGTTGCCCAGGGCGCAAATGCCTTCTCGCTGCATATTTCCTCCTGAACACCCCGGATAAAACCCGGCGGTTCCCTGAATCATCAGGATGGTTCAGCGCAGGCCCTTGTCATAGGGCACGCCGCTGGCGCGGGGCGCCTGGGATTTCTTGCTGGTAAAGGCCAGCGCGATAAGCGTGGCGATAAAGGGCACCATCTTGTAGATATCTGAGGGGATGCCCAGGTTCTGCAGGAGGGGGATGCCCGAGTAGGCCGAGGCGATGGTTTTCATCAAACCAAAGAAGAAGGCGGCCATCAGGATGCGCAGCGGCTTCCACTGCCCGAAGATCAGCACTGCCAGCGCCAGGAAGCCATAGCCGGAGACTGTGGCGTTGAAGTTGGTGGAGGTGGGGATGACATACACCAGCCCGCCCAGGCCGGCCAGGGCGCCGGAGATCATCACGCCCGCGTAGCGCATTTTATAGACATTGATCCCCACGCTGTCCGCGGCCTGGGGATGCTCGCCGCAGGCGCGCAGCCGCAGGCCAAAGCGTGTCTTGTACAGCACAAAGGCCGAAGCGGCAAAGATGATGATTCCGATATAGGTCGTGATATAGGCGTTTTGGAACAGCAGCGGGCCCAGCACCGGGATGTCGCCCAGCAGGGACACTTTGGCGATGCGGAAGGTGTTGGTGAACTCGATCTGCTGCACCCCGTTGGGCTGGATCATGCGCGCCAGGTAGATCGCGCTGGCCGGGGCGATCATGTTCAGCGCCGTGCCGGAGATGGTCTGGTCCGAGCGCAGCGAGATGGCCGCGTAGGCGTGCAGGAGGGAAAAGAGCGCGCCCGTCACGACGGCCACCAGGATGGCCAGCAGCAGCAGCCCCTGGCCGCTCATCCCGGCCTGAAGCGCGTTGATCATCAGGATGGAGGTAAAAGCTCCTGCCACCATGATGCCCTCCAGCGCGATATTGACCACGCCGGAGCGCTCTGAGAACATCCCGCCGAGCGCCACGATCAGCAGGGGGATCGAGAAGAACATCATCTGCTGCACCAGGAAATATACAGCGTCCATCAGCCGTCCACCTCCTTTTGGATGGAAAGATTGTCCTGGCCTTCGCGCGCGGCCAGGAGGCGGGTCTTCCTGGCGCGGCGTTTGCCGGCGCGCGCGATGACATCGCGCACCAGCAGGGAGAAGGCGCTGAAATAGATGATCAACCCGATGATGACCTCGATAATCTCCTTCATGTACCTGAGCGATTGCAGGTAGCTTCCACCCACGGTGATATGCGCGATGAACAGCCCGGTAAAGATGATCCCAAGTGGATTGGACATGCCCAGCAAGGCCACGGCGATGCCGTTGAAGCCCTGCTCAGCCAGCACCTCCGCGACATGGATGTGCATGCCGGACGCCGGGGCCAGGTACATCAGGGCGCCGGCGATCCCGGCCAGGCCGCCCGCAATGGCCATGGAAGTGATGATGGCGCGGCTTTCCGAAATGCCCGCGTAGCGGCTGGCATGGCGGTTGTAGCCGCAGGCCTTGAGCTCAAAGCCGAAGGTGGTCTTGTTGAGCAGGATATAGATGACAATGGCCAGGCCGACGGCGATCAGGATGCCGGCGTTGACCGCGGAAGCGTCCTGGTACTTGCCCTTGAGGATGTAAAACACCTGGTCCAGGCCGGCTTTGGGGAGGACCGCGCCGGCGGCCACGTTGACGGTCTGGTTCTTGAGCGGGTCAAACAGGTGGGAGTTTTTGATCAGGTAGTTGATGCCATACATGCCGATGTAGTTGAGCATGATGGAGGTGATGACCTCATGCACGTTCAGCAGCGCCTTGAACAGGCCCACCACCATGCCCCAGGCCATGCCGGCCAGCATCCCCGCCAGCAGCGCCACAATCCAATGCGCGGCCCCGGGCAGGAAAGTCCAGGTAGCGCCCACGTACACCGCCGCCAGGCCGCCCACCATCAGCTGCCCGGCAGCGCCGATGTTGAACATGCCGGTTTTGAAGGCAAAGCCCACCGAGAGGCCGGTCATGATCAGGGGCGTCGCGTAATAGAGAACCTGCCCCACGCCTTTCATGCCGTTGTTCCAGCCGCCCAGCAGAATGGTCGCGAGGCCGCGCAGGGCATTGGCGGGATTGGAGATGAGCAGGATGATAAAACCTGCCAGCAGGCCGGCCGCAATGGCCAACAGGGAGGCTGACATGCTGGAGAGGGCTTTTCGGATCTTATGCATGGCTTGCCTCCTGTTTCTTGCTGCCGGCCATGTACAGCCCCAGCTCCTGCTGGGTGGTTCGGGCAGCGTCCAGCTCGGCCACAAGCTTGCCCTCGTAGATGACCAGGATGCGGTCCGCAAGCTGGAACACCTCATCCAGCTCAAGGGAAATGAGCAAAATGGCCTTGCCCTCATCGCGCACGCGCACCAGCTGCTCATGGATATAAATCATGGCGCCCACGTCCAGCCCGCGGGTGGGCTGCACGGCAATGAGCACCTCAGGGTCAACGTCGATCTCCCGCGCGACAATGGTCTTTTGCTGGTTGCCGCCGGACATGCTGCGCATCAGGGTGTCCGGCCCCTGGCCGGAGCGGATGTCAAAGCGCTCAATCAGGCCCTGCGCGTAGGAGCGCACCCGGTCAAAGCGGATGAAGCCGCGGCGCTGCATCTCTTGGCTCAGGTAACGCTTGAGCGACAGGTTTTGCTGCAGGTCGTAATCCAGGATCAGACCGTACTTGTGGCGATCCTCAGGGATGTGCGCCATGCCCTGATCATTGCGCCTTCTGATGGGCAATTGATCAATTTGCCTGCCCCTGAGCGCGATGCGTCCCTGGGAGGGCATCAGCCCCGTCAGCGCGTACACCAATTCGCTTTGGCCATTGCCGTCAATGCCGGCGATGCAGACGATCTCCCCGGCACGCACCTCAAAGGAGACCCCGTCCACCGCCTTCTTGTCGCCACGGCCCTGGACGCTGAGGTTTTCCACACTCAGCACGGCCTCTCCCGGCCGGGCCGGCTGCTTGTCAATGGTAAAGCTGATCTTGCGGCCCACCATCATCTCAGCCAGTTCCTCGGGGCTGGAATCACGCACATCCACTGTGGCGATGGAGCGTCCCTTGCGCAGCACGGTGCAGCGGTCGGCCACCGCCATGATCTCCGCCAGCTTGTGGGTGATAAACAGGATGCTCTTGCCCTCGCTGGCCAGGCCGCGCATGATGCGCATAAGCTCCTCGATCTCCTGCGGGGTCAGCACGGCCGTGGGCTCGTCAAAGATTAGGATCTCATTCTCCCGGTAGAGCATCTTGAGGATCTCCACCCGCTGCTGCATGCCCACGGTGATCTGCTCAATCAGGGCGTCCGGATCGATCAGCAGGCCATACCGCCGCGACAGTTCCATCACCCTGCTGCGCGCCTCGTCCATGCGCAGCACGCCATGGCGGCTGCTCTCCACCCCCAGGACGATGTTCTCCAGCACCGTGAAGTTATGCACCAGCTTGAAATGCTGGTGCACCATGCCGATGCCCAGGGCGTTGGCCTCGTTGGGGTCGCGAATGGTGACCGGCCGGCCGTCCTTTTTGATGACGCCTTCCTCCGCCTGATACAGGCCGAACAGAATGCTCATCAGGGTGCTCTTGCCTGCGCCGTTCTCGCCCAGCAGGGCGTGGATCTCGCCGCGGCGCAGGCGCAGGCTGATGTCGTCATTGGCGCGGATCCCGGGAAAATCCTTGGTGATGCCAAGCATCTCAATGATATAATCGCTCATGACACTCCCATTTTTCTTCAGGGTGTAAAAAAAACCGGCTGCCTTGGGCGGCAGCCGGCCGGTCTTTTTTATTTGATCTCCGTCACCGTGACACGGGCCACGGGAATCTCGACAACAGAGGCGACATCGGTATCCTTTAGCAGGGCAATCTCGCCGGCGACCAGCTGGGCATAAATCTTGTCATAGTCCTCCTGGGTGAAGGTGGTGAACTTGCTGCTCGCCATGGGCAGGCCCACGCCATCCAGGGCAGCATCCTTGACCTGGGCTTCACCGCCGGGGAACTCGCCGGCGTAGTAGGCAGCCAGGGTCTGCTCGACCGCGGGCGCCAGGCCCTTGACGGCGGAGGTGATGACAGTCGGGCTCTCGCCGCTTTGGTCCACATCCACGCCGATGACCTTGCCGCCGGCCGCCTCGGCAGCTGCCATGACGGAGTTGCCCACCGGGCCGCCGCAGGCAAAGATCACCTCGATGCCATCCGCGTACCAGGCAGCGGCCAGGGCCTGTGCCTCAGGGGTGGCAGCAAAGCCGCCGGTGTAGTGATAGTTCATCACAAGGCCTTCGATGCCCATCTCCAGAGCTGCCAACTCCGCGCCCTGAACGAATCCATAGCCGAAGCGGATCACGGCCGGGACAGCCATGCCGCCCATGAAGCCAAGCTTGGTGTAGCCATCCTTGACGGCGGCATAGCCGGCCAGGAAGCCCGCCTGCTCCTCGGCGAACACGATGCCAACAGCGTTCTTCTCGGTACGGAATTCAGAATAATCCGCGCTGTGGGGATTGCCGTCAATCAGCACGAAATGCACATCCGGATACATGTCCTGGGCGATAAAGATGGGTTCCTCAAACAGGAAGCCGGGGGTCACAATGACCTTGGCGCCGGCGTTGACCGCCTGCTCAATAAAGTCCAGATAGATGTCGGTGGATTGGCCTGTGGGCTGATAGTAGTTGTAGGTCTTGTTGTTGGCCTCGGCAAAGGCAACCAAGCCCTCCCAGGTGCCCTGGTTGAAGCTCTTGTCGTTGATGGTGCCGATATCGGTGACCAGCGCGAGCTCATAGGTCTCGCCCGCCAGGGAGACCAGGGGCAGCGCCAGCGCCAGCATCAGCAAAACCGCCAGAAATTTCCTCATGAATAACTCCTCCTCATTTAATTGCTGTAGAAACCCTGTTCCTCAGTAACCATAGTATATCACCAGCCGGCGCGGTTTTCAAGGAATTCATTCCCTTTGATGCCCCGGCACGGGCATTGATGGCGGTTTTGCGGCAAATGCCGCCAATGGGCCGGCATTTTATATCTCCACCAGGTCTCCGCGCAGCGGCAGCCAGGCCAGCACCCTCTGGATATGGGTATCCCAGTAGGCCCAGGTATGCGCGCCGGGGTGCTCCTCATAGGTCACTTTCACGCCCAGCCTGCGCAGCCTGCCCACGCCGTCGCGGTTGTCCTTCAGGGTAAAGTCCTCCGTACCTACGGACAGGAACAGGGCCGGCAGGGGGATGCCCCTGTATTTGAGACTGCGCGCCTGAACAACGACGTTGCGCTGGCTCCTGTCGATGGCAGCCGGGCTGATGGAACCGACGATGGCCTGGATCGGCCAGGGCTGGTCCGCCTGCGGCTGGCGCGCCAGGCGGGAGAAGGACATCACCCCGGACAGCGAAGCCGCCGCCGCGTATTGCCCGGGCTTGGACAGCGCCAGATGCATCGCGCCATAGCCGCCCATGGACAGCCCGGCGATGAAATTGTCCTCGCGGCGCGGGCTCAGCGGCAGGATCGAACGCAGGTAGGCGGGCAATTCCTCCAACAGGAAGGTCTTGTACTTGGGCCCATGCACCATGTCCTGGTAAAAGGCATTGCCGCACGAGGGCATGACCACAGCCAGGCAGGCTTCCTGGGCGTAGCGCTCCAGCGCCGTCTTGCGCCACCAATCGCTGTGGTCGCCATAGGTGCCGTGCAGAAGGTAGAGCGTCTGGTAAGCCCGGCCCGGGGAAACGTGCGCGCTCCCGGGCGGATCGGGCAGGATGATGCTGACATCGGTGTTCTGCTGCAGCGCACCGGAAGGATAGTTCAGTTGGATGAAAGCCATAGACCGCTCCTTATACTCAAACTCAGGCTGTTATTGAGCTGCGTGCTGCGCACCTCAAAGGGCTTAAAGATTTTCGCCGCTGTCTCCCCGGCTGTTCAGCAGCCGGCGTCCTGTGGCCCGCCGGGCTCCTTGAGGTAATCCCGCTCAATCCGGCTGATCATCCCGACGCGCTGCGCGTGCCGGCCGCCTTCAAAGACGGCGTCCAGCCACATATTGACGATCATGCGCGCCAGGTCAACGCCCACCACGCGCGCGCCCAGAGCGAGCATGTTGGCGTCGTTGTGCTGGCGCGAGAGCACCGCGGTGTAGCAGTCCGAGCACACCACACAACGGATGCCGGGCACCTTGTTGGCCGACAGGGAGATGCCCACCCCGGTGCCGCAAAAAATCAGCCCGCGCTCACACTCGCCCCTGGCCACCGCCTCCGCGGCCAGGCGGCCGTAAACCGGGTAATCCACCCGCTCCGGGCTGGTGGTGCCATAATCCTTGTACGCCAGGCCGCGCTCCTCAAGCAGCTTGATGATCTCCAGCTTCAGCGGCAGCCCCGCATGGTCGCTTCCCAATGCAATCATGATGAAACCCTCTCTTTTCCTTTGATTCGGCTTGCAGCCTGCCTGCGGGACGCGCCCTCAGTCACAGCTAACCCCGCTATCTAACGGAACCCGGCAAAGGCCACTTTATATCGCAGCTGACTACAGCATACCCATTCCACGCGCCAAGCACAAGACCCTGCGCAGGGTTTTGTGCCTCTCCTTGACGGGACCGGCCGGCCTTGCTACGCTACAAATGAAACATACAGCTAGGTTGACAGGAGGATGCGCCATGTCACAGTCCCTCTGGTATCAGGATGCCGCCCAATACTGGACGCAGGCCCTGCCGCTGGGCAACGGCCGCCTGGGCGCGATGGTCTTTGGCGGTGTCGCGCAGGAGCGCCTTGCCCTGAATGAGGATACGCTCTGGTCAGGAACTCCGGGGCAAAGGCTCCGTCCCGGCGCGGCGCAGGCCTGGAAGCAGGCGCGGACACTGGTCACACAGGGAGAGATCAAAAAAGCCGAGAGGCTGCTGGAGGAGGAATTCCTCAGCGATTACACGCAGGCCTATATGCCGCTTGGCAACCTGCTGCTGGATTTTGATCATCAGGCCCAGGCCGGCAGCTACCGCAGGGAATTGTGCCTGAACCGCGCGCTGTCAAGCGTCTCCTATCAGGTCGGCGATGTCACCTATACGCGCGAGGCCTTTATCTCAGCGCCCGATCAGGTGCTGGTCATCAGGCTGCGCGCGGACCGCCCGGGCGCGCTGAGCTTTACCGCAAGGCTTGACAGCCCGCTGCGGGGGCAAACCGCGCCCATCCGGGAGGGGCTGATGCTCAGCGGGCTGTGCCCGTCAGAATCCTGGCCCAATTATGTCGACCATCCCCAGCCGCTGAGCTGGTCGGCGGACCCTGAGCGCACCGGCATCCGCTTTTGCGCGCTGCTCAAGGCAGTGAGCGATGGCCATGTCACCAGCGCGGAGCAGCGCCTGCAGGTGCGCAGCGCGAGCCAGGCCACGCTGCTATTGGCCTGCCGCAACAATTTCGCCGGCTGGGACAAAGCGCCGCAGACCGCCGGCGTGCCCTATCTGCGGCTTGTCCGCCAGGACCTGGTCGATGCGCTGGGCCGGCTGGACACGCTGTTTGAGCGGCATCAGGCGGAGCACGCCAAATGGTTTGGCAGCATGCAGCTGCGCCTGGGCGGCCCGTCACTGGACCGGCTGCCCACCCAGGTGCGCCTGGCGCGCTACCAGCATTCGCCCGGGGAAGACCCGGGGCTGATCAACCTGCTGTTTGATTATGGGCGCTACCTGCTCATCGCCTGCTCACGCCCCGGCAGCCAGCCGGCCAACCTGCAGGGCATCTGGAACGAGTCCACCCGCCCGCCCTGGAGCAGCAACTACACCACCAACATCAACCTGCAAATGAACTACTGGCCGGCCCTGCCCTGCAACCTGGCGGCGCTTCAGCAGCCGCTGTTTGAGATGCTCGGGGACATCAGCCAGGCCGGGCGCGCAACCGCGCGGACATATTATGACGCTGACGGCTTTGTCTGCCACCACAACAGCGATCTGTGGCGGCATACGCTGCCGGTGGGCGGCGGCGGTCAGGGCAGGGTGGCGTGGGGCTACTGGCCGCACGCGGGCGCCTGGCTGTGCGCCCATGTGGCGGAACACTGGCGCTATACCCGGGACAGGGACTTTCTGGCAGGCACCGCCTGGCCGCTTTGCCGGGAGGCCGCGCGGTTTTACCTGGACACGCTCACGCAGGACGCCTCGGGCTTTCTGGCCTTCTGTCCGGACACCTCCCCGGAAAACAGCTATGTGAAAGACGGGCAAACGCTGACGCTCAGCGCCGCCACCGCCATGACCTCGGCCCTGGTGCGCGGCCTGTTCACCGATTGCCTGGACATGGCGAAGGTCCTGGACATCCAGGATGCCTTCACTGAGCAGGTGGAAGCCACGCTTCCCAAATTAAGGCAGCTCGCGGTCGGCCGGGATGGCCGGCTGCTGGAGTGGGACAGGGAGCTTGAGGAGGAGGAGCCCGCGCACCGGCACGTCTCCCACCTGTACGCGCTGTATCCCGGCCACCTGGTCACGCCGGAGGACACGCCGGAACTGGCAAAGGCATGCAGGCAGTCCCTGCTGGCGCGCACCAATGAGGGCACCGGCTGGAGCCTGGGCTGGAAAATCTGCCTGTGGGCGCGCCTGAAGGACAGCGAGCAGGCGCTGGAGCTGATCAACAAGCAGCTGCGGCAGGTGCCCTCCGCGCCTGGCGCCGGCCCTTCGGGCGGCGGCAGCTATGACAACCTGTTCGGCGCGCACCCGCCCTTCCAGATTGACGGCAACTTCGGCCTGTGCGCCGGCGTATGTGAGATGCTGCTGCAAAACCGCCGGGATGGCATCCTTCTGCTGCCGGCGCTGCCCGCCAGCTGGCGCGAGGGCAGCGTGCAGGGGCTGCGCGCCTGGGGCGGGCTGTGCGTCAGCCTGGCCTAGAAGGAAGGACGGCTGACGCGCTGCGAGCTGAAGGCCGGGCGGGACCTGACCACCACCCTCTTTCTCCCGGATGGCGGCGCCCGGGCAGTTGCGCTCAAACAGGGCCAGGCCCTGGTCATTCACGGAGAGCAGGAAACTGCAAACTAAAATTGTTGATTTTTGAAATTCATTCGTGTTTTATAGAGCGCCTCTCTTGCTCAAGGGATAAATCAGACAAAAGCTCAGGAAGCCTGCCCGCGGTCAAGATGCTCCGGCGGGCTTTACAAGGCCACGGCGTTTTGCTATTGTATACACTGATAAACAAAAAATAAACAAAGCAGGACACCTATGGAGCAACAAGCGCAGCGGCTCAAGAAGGCCATCAGCCCGGAAACCTTTGTTTCTATCGCCCTGTTTGGCGGCCTTGCCGCTTTGTTCATCCTCAACATGGGCTTTGTCAACACCCTGTCCACCGTGATGCAAACCGCCTATCACCTGCTGACAGACACCGTGTTCTTCCTGACTGCCATCGCTGTCATCGCGGGCGCCCTGTCCGGGCTGATGCAGGAATTCGGCGTGATCGCGCTGATTGACCGGCTGCTGACCCCGCTGATGCGACCGCTGTTCGGCATGCCGGGCGCAGCCTCCATCGGCGCGATCACCACCTACATGAGCGACAATCCGGCCATCCTGGCCTTGGCGGCCGACCGAAATTACCTCAGCTACTTTAAAAAGTACCAGGTTCCGGCGCTGACCAACCTGGACACCGGCTTTGGCATGGGCGCCATCATCACCACCTATGTGCTGGGGCTGTCCGCCGTCACAGGGCAAAACTACCTGCCCGCGGCGCTGATCGGCAACCTTGGCGCAATCATCGGCAGCTTGATCAGCACGCGGCTGATGCTGCGCTTCACCATACGGATCTATGGCGCTTCCGGGCAAGCTGTGGACGGCGGCGGACAGACGCTCAGCCGCACCCACCGCGTCATCCGTCAGGGCAGCGCAGCCTCGCGCTGCCTGGAGGCCATGCTGGATGGCGGCAAGGCGGGCGTTCAGATGGGCATTGACATCATCCCCGGCGTGCTGACCATCTGCACCCTGGTGATGATGCTGACCGGCTCCCCGGGCGAGGGCGGGCAATACACCGGCACGGCCTTTGAGGGCATCGGCCTGCTGCCGCGCGTGGGCGAGGCGCTGGAGTTTGTCCTCAAGCCCTTGTTTGGCCTGCAGAGCGCGCAAAGCATCGCGGTGCCCATCACAGCGCTGGGCAGCTCAGGCGCCTCCCTGAGCATCATCACCCGCCTGGTAAGCGAGGGCCTGGCCGGCCAGCATGATATCGCGGTATTCACCGCCATGTGCATGTGCTGGAGCGGCTACCTGAGCACCCATGTGGCCATGATGAACGCGCTGGGCTACAGCCACCTGACCGGCAAGGCCATCCTCTCCCACACCCTGGGCGGCCTGGCCGCGGGCATGGTCGCGCATTTGCTGTATTCCCTAATCGCCATGCTCGGCTGAACAGGCGGACAGAAAAACGCCCTGTCTCAAGGCTGGGACAGGGCGCTTGATGATTCCAGGGCTTATTTCTCTGATGAGCGCGCCCCGCCGCTTTGCGGGTGCAGGTGCCGTACGCCAAAGCGGGCCAGGTCCACCCGGCCATCCGGCAAAAAGGGCACGCCCTCAGCTTCCAGCATCGCCCGGCGCAGGGGCGCATACTGCCCGCCGGCCACGCTGCCATCCGCCCTGATCACCCGATGCCAGGGCAGATGGTCAGGGCACAGGCGCATCGCGCGTCCCACCTGGCGCGCGCCGCAGGGCCGGCCCAGCAGGCGCGCGATTTGTCCATAGGAGATCACCCGGGCGAAGGGCACCTGCGCCACCACGGCATAGACCTGCTCATAAAAGGGATTCATACGCCCCTCCTCCACAGATACAGGATAGCACCGCGGCTCCCGCCGGGCAAGGCGCCGTTTGCAAGGCGACGGCCGGATTCAGATTTCTGCCGGAGTGAAAACGGCGGCTTGACAAGCCCTTTACATTCTTGATAAGCCCTTTACATTCTATCTCTTGACAAAAGCCGTCCAAACCGTTTTGATAAAATCGAGGCCGGTCATAAGGATCGGCCGCGGACAGTGTTTACATAACGCTCACAACTCAATACATATCAAGGAGGATTTGTCCATGACCAAGCCCCGCATGAAACCTCTCATCCTGCTCCTGTGCCTGATGCTGGCCCTGCCGCTGACAGGCCCGGCCGCTGCGCAAGACACTCAGGCATCTGTCCCGGGCTTCCGGGTCGTGGACAGCTCGCGCCTGGAATTGGTCAGCGCTGATGTGACAGTGTATGAGCATGAGAAGACCGGCGCGCTGGTGATGACCCTGCTCAACGAGGACACCAACCGCACCTTCAACATCTCTTTTCGCACGCCTACACTCAACGACAGGGGCATCCCCCACGTCTTTGAGCACGCCACGCTGGGCGGCTCCCGGAAATATCCGTCCAAATCCCTGTTCTTCAACTTGGTGTACCAAACCTACAATACCTTTATCAACGCCATGACCACCGACATCATGACCACCTATCCCCTGGCCTCGCTGTCGGAGGATCAGCTGCTCAAGTATGCCGACTACTACACGGACAGCGTCTTTAACCCCATGCTGATGGAGGATGAGAGCATCTTCCTGGAGGAAGCCTGGCGCTACGCCATGGCCGACAAGGAAGCGCCGCTTACCCTGGCCGGCACGGTCTATACCGAGATGCAGGGCGCTTACACCATCCAGACGGATGCCATGTTCAACTTTAAAAAGACCCTCTTCCCGGGCTCTATCTCCGGAAATTCCTATGGCGGCCACCCGCGGCACATCCCGCAGATGACCTGGGAAGACCTGAAGGATTACCACGATGCTTACTACCATCCCTCCAACTCCCTGACCACGCTGTATGGCAAGCTGGAACAGGTGCCTGCCTTCCTGTCCCTGCTGGACGGCTACTTCAGCGCCTATGAGCGCCGGGAGTTCGCCCAGGCGGACCCGGGCTATGCCCCGCTTTCACAAGCTGTGCAGGCCACCTATGATTTCCCGGTGGAGGCCTCCTCCGACACCACCAACGGCGCGGTTGTCTACTACGGCTTCCTGTGCCCGGGCGCCACGGACGAGGATGAACAGGTAATGGACCTGCTGACCACGCTGCTGAACGAGCAATCCTCCGTGTTCCAGCAGGAGATGAAAAAGCAGCTGCCGCAGGCTAGCGCCTCGGTATATTATGACAACACCACGCCCGACACCGCCGTGGTCTTCATGGCTACCGGCATGAATGCCGACCAGGCGCCGCTGTTTGAGGATGTGGTCAACCAGTCCCTGGCGCATGTGAAAGAGAAGGGTTTCGATGAGCGAGCCGTTGAGGCCGTGGCTGCCGCGACCCGCCTGGCGCTGCTGCTGACCACCGAAAACGCCAACGTCGGCCCGGAGCTGCTGCCCAGCATCGCCTACATGTGGACAGCGACCGGAAACATCAATGCCTATAGCGAGTATGTTGACAATACCGCCAATTACGTGGCCTTTGCCCAACAGGGCAAATACCAGGAGCTGATTTCCAAATTTCTCTCTGACAGCCCTGTCACCGCCCTGGCCATTACCCAGCCTGTCCCCGGCCTGAAGGAGCAGCAGGACGCCGCCCTGGCCGAGGACCTGGCTGCGCGCAAGGCTGCCATGACAGACGAGCAGCTTGACGCCATCGTCGCCCAGACCGCAAAAATGGGCGAGAAGGAAGCCGATGACTCCGCGCAGTATGTGGCCCAGCTGCAGGCGGTCACGGTGGACAGCCTGCCGGTGGAACGGCGCATCTATGACATCACGGACACAACCGGCGAGGACGGCGTGCGTGAGCTGGGCATCAGCGCCGAGGTGACCGGCGTGGGCCAGGCGCTCCTGCTGCTGGACGCCGCCGGGCTGCCCCAGGAGGACATTCACTGGTTCAAGCTCTATACCGACCTCATGGGCAAGCTGGACACCCTGCGTCGTGACAACGCCGACCTTGCGGCACAGATGACCCGCTACCTGTACGGGCGCGAAATGCGCATCTCCGTGCTCTCGGGTGAACACGGCGATGAATGCCATCCCAAGCTGCGCGTCAATTTTATCGCCATTGACGAGGACCTTGCCCCGGCCTGGGATCTGGTGTACGAGGTGCTGTTCGAGACCAGCCTTGAAGATGCCGCCAAGGTCAGGGATGTGGTCAGCCAGGTCAAGACAGCGCTGAAAACCAACATTACAAACAATGCCTACAACGTCCTGATTTACCGCGCCTTCGCCTCCGCCTACCCGGGCTTTGCCTACTTCAACTATGCCAATTTCCTGGACTACTATGCCTTCCTTGAGCAGGCCGAGGCATTGCTGGAGCAGCAACCACAGCAGGCCCTGGACAAGCTTGTCCAGGTGCGCGAGGCGCTGCGCAACCGCACAAACGCCATCACGGGCTTCGCGGGAAATCCTGATAGCCATGCGGCCAACCAGCCCGCGCGGGACGGCTTTCTGACGCGGCTGAACGCAAACGCATACGAGCCGGCTGTGTACAGCTTCCCCGCCATCCCGGCAAGCGAGGCCTTGGTCATCGACTCCGCCGTCCAGTACAACATGTTGTTTGCCACCTATGAGCAACTTGGGATGGAAGACTACGTCGGTTCCCTGGACGCCCTGACCGGTCTGGTTTCAGACGCCTACCTGTACCCCCTGCTGCGCGATCAGTACGGCGCCTACGGCGTGATTCACGCAGCCACCGATGAGGGGGTGTTCATCCTGTCCTACAGGGACCCCAACATCGTGGAAACCTTTGACGTGTATGGTTCCCTGGCTGAGAAACTGGCTACCGGCGAACTCAGCGAGGACACCCTGCAGGGCTTCATCCTCTCCGCTTACAGCGGCTATGCCCTCTCCCAGGGCGAGCTGGCCGGCGCGCTGAGCGCAATGGTCAACCATGCCGATGGGCGCGCGCAGCAAATCATGCTGGACCGCATGCAGCAGCTGAAGGAAGTCAGCCCGGAGCAGATCAGGGCGTATTCCGCCCTCTACCAGGCCTTGTACGAAAAGGGCCTGCGGTCCACCGCTGGCGGCGCCGGGGCCATTGAAGCCAACAAGGCGCTGTATGAGCAAGTGCTCAACCCCTTCTCGGTCAAGGACACCTCGGGCGCAGACTACACCGACCTGTCTGAGGAAGACTGGTACTACACCGCTGTGCGCTTTATCCTGGACAACAAGCTGATGTCGCCTGCGGATGAGACCACCTTCGGCGCGGACGCGCCCGCCACCCTGGGCGAGTATGCTTTGTCGCTGTTTATCATGATGGGCGGCGGCGGCACCCCGGAGGAAGCCATTGCCACCCTGTCCGGCGTGGGCGCCCTGCTGCCCGGTGAGCCGGGCGAGGTGCTCACCCGCAACCAGATCGCCAGCCAGATGGGCACCTTCTTTACAGCGCTGGGCGGTGACATCACGGCTGAAGAGCTGACAGCCCTGTCCGGTATCAGCGATGCCGACCAAATCGCCCAGGGCACCGAAACCGCCTTCAATTTCCTGCTGACCAACAAGATGATGAACCTGCGCGAGGATGGCAGCCTGGCCCCGCAGGACAACCTGACCCGCGCTGAGCTGGCCCAGATTCTTTACGTCCTGGCCACCGCCCAATAAACGCCTGATAGATTCCAATCATTGTTGCGCCAGCATGGAACTGTGGCCATAACAAAAGTCCTTTGAGCAACAAGGCCTCTTGCAGCATATCAGCGCAAGAGGTCTTGTTTTAAGTCTCGCACTATTCACGATATTCTCAAACATTAACGCTTCAAGATGCTGAAATCAGCAAGAGCTATGAAAACCGCACTGCGCCTGTGGGCTGGAGCGAGGCGGATGGCGGGGATTATCAACAATACCTGAAGAATGAAGAAGCCAGGCTGCTGAAACGGGCAAAGGAGATGCGGGAAGCCATCGCGGCAAACACCGATGAAGAAGGTTTCCTCCGCCTGCGGATGCCCTATGAACTGTGGTTCTTTGACCTGGAGAAGAATGAGCTTGATGGCAGTATAAACGGGAAAATCACCTTTAAGGTTAAAACGCCTGAATAGATGAAGTGAAATAGCGCAACAGACAGGGGAGCACTTCTCACGGGGGACGATTTCGATTTGTCCACTCAGATACAGATCCTCCCGCGCGGTGCGCACCGTGGCCGGAAGGTCCATCGGGTCGCCGGGCAGGCAGCCTCCGTCCTGCCGGGGTTGCCCGGCAGGGCATACGCGCGCCCGCACAGCGGGCTGCGGGACAAAGCCCGCGCCAGGGCATGCTCCCGGCCGCCGGAGCCAATGATCAGCACATTCATGACGCTTTCCTCAATGATGGAACAGCCGAAGCCCGGTCAGGGCCATCGTCATCCCCAGGCGGTCGCAGCAGTCGATCACCTCCTGGTCGCGCACTGAGCCGCCCGGCTGGGCCACGAAGCTGACCCCGCTGTCGTGGGCGCGCAGGATGCTGTCCTCGAAGGGAAAGAAGGCGTCCGAAGCCAGGGAAGCGCCCCGGCAGGCAGCGATGCAGGCCTCCTGCTCCTCCTGGGTGAAATCCTCCGGCTCTTGGGAGAACAAGCCCTGCCAGCGCCCCTGTGAAAAAGCGGCCGCTCCCTGCTGGATGTAAGCCTCCACGGCGTTGTCCCGGGCCGGCCGGCCAACAGACGGCAGGAAAGGCAGGTTCAGGGTCTTCTCGTGCTGGCGCAGGTGCCACAGATCGGCCTTTCCACAGGCCAGGCGTACACAGTGCACGCGCGATTGCTGGCCGGCGCCGATGCCGATGGCCTGCCCGTCCAGGCTCAGGCAGACCGCGTTGCTCTGGGTATATTTCAGGGTTGCCAGGCTCAGCAGCAGATCCCGCCGCGCGTCCTCAGGCAGCATCTTGTGCCGGGTCACCACCTGCCGCAGCAAATCCTCATGGATTTGGGCATCGTTGAAGCGCTGCGCAAAGACTAATCCAAACACCTGGCGCTCCTCCATCTCCGGGGGCGCGTAGCCCGGGTCCATCTGAATGATCGCGTAGCCGCCTTTGCGCTTGCCGCAAAGGATCATAAGCGCCTCAGGATCATAGGCGGGCGCGATGATGCCATCGGAAACCTCGCGCGCGATCAGCTCGGCGCACACCACGTCGCAAGGGTCGCTCAGCGCGATAAAATCACCAAAGGAGCTCAGCCGGTCCGCGCTGCGCGCCCTGGCGTAGGCACAGGCGACAGGGCTGTCATCCAGGCCCGCCAGATCATCCACAAAGCAAGCCTTTTTCAACCGCTCTCCAAGCGGCAGCCCCAGCGCCGTGCCCGCAGGGCTGACATGCTTGAAGGAAGCGGCCGCCGCCAGGCCTGTCATCTGTTTTAATGCCTGCACCAGCTGCCAGGCGTTGAAAGCGTCCAGGAAATTGATGTAGCCGGGACGGCCGTTCAATACCTCAAAGGGCAAGGCGCCGCCATCGGCGCGGTAGATCCTGGCCGGCTGCTGGTTGGGATTGCAGCCGTATTTGAGTTGATATTCACGCATGTGTCGCTCCTTTCTGTGCCGGGTGACGGTTAAACAGATAGCTTTCCTGCGTGCCGCCCTTCAGGCTGACCGCGCGCACCCAAAGCGCCACGCGGTTGTCCGCGTTCAGGCTGTCCCAGATGCCTTTGGCGAAACCCGCGATGTCCCCGGGAATGGCGACCGCGCGGGGCTCGCCTTCGAAGGCAGGCAGCGGGGCGCCATCGCCCAGGTAGGTATGCAGAAAACGTCCCTGCCCGGGCAGGCCGGGGTATTCAAAGAACAGCCGGTCGCAGGCGCTGCCCTGGCTGTCGGCCGCGCGCAGGATGGACAGGCTGGATTGCAAGCCGTCCGGGCGCAGGATCATCATACCGGAAATCCGCGGCGTGAAATGCGGGGCGTCTGGCTCAAAGCTGCGCCCGCGCAGGGCGGACTCAAAGCTGCCGCCCCGGCGTACAGCCGCCAGGATGGTGTCGGTCTGGTCGCCGTTGGTGACGATCAACTGCCTGCCGCAGGTGGCGGTGGGCCGGTAGAGAATCAAATCCGTATCCCCGGCGCTTCGCGCCTGGTGCAGGCGGATGCGCAGCTCTCCGTCCTGCTCGAAGAAGACGCGGTTGCGGGAATTCTCGCTGCGGCCCATGATGAAGTAGGCCTGCAAAGCCTTGTCGCCGGAAGGATCCAGCCCCATCACCAGGCCGCGGCCAGGGTAGGGGTTGTCGCGCAGCAGCCGGCACAAATCAAGCGTCGATTTTGGCATATCGTTTCCTTTCCGTCTCTGTCAAAAGGTCGCGGAAAACCTGTTCCACCGCGCGGCGTTGGCAGATGACCTCCAGCTCCCTGCCAAAGGGCCTGGCCCGCAGGACCACCATGCTGCCCTCCTCCAGGTTGGCGCTGAGATGTTGGCGGCCTCCGCCACAGGCCGGTCGCTGCCCATAATCAAAGCGATGCGCTTCTCATTTGGCGATTTTTTGAATATTCTTTTCATTCCCTTTCAAGGACAGCGGGCGGTCGCAGCCGCCCTTCCAAGGCTTTGTCTCCCGATAGTTATCTCTCAAATCGCAGTGCTGCCTACCTGTTCAGCATAGCCCGTCCAAACATAACAAGTCAAGGGAATTTTCAAACTTTATTTTGTTTTTACATTTTAATGTTCGTGTTTTGACAGCCGGAGGCGGCGTAATAGCGATGCAATAAAGGTTGGAAACAGTATAAAACAGCGCGGCAGGTCCGTCCTGTCCGAACGCTGCCGCGCTGACGAGCAGATATGGAAATCAGCGGCGCAGGCGCAGACGGCTCAGCAGAGACTTTTTGCCCGCGGGCTGACCGTCCTCCTCCCTGACGTGCAGCAGGATCACCTTGTCATTTTCCTGCAGCACCACATCGCCCAGCGGCACGATCACATCGCTGCCGCTGCGCTGTACCATGACGATCAGGGTGTCTTCCGGCAAATTCAGTTCCCGGATGCTCTTCCCTGCCCAGTCATGCCGTTCGGGAATGGTAAACTCCGTCAGGTCGCGGCGGTCGCGATCGAAGTATTTTTCGCCTGCCAGCACGATCAGGTCATCTTCCTGCAGCTCCACATTCCCGCGCGGGACCACGGCCCGGCCGCCGCGGTCGATGCGAGCGACAATAAAATCAAAGGTCAGCCGAAGGTCCTTTACCTGGCGGCCCACCAGGTAGCTGTCCTTGTGGATGCGCGTTTGCAAAAAGCCGATCTCTGCCTTGTCCTGGTAGTCGTTGAAGGTCTTGAGCACCGTGTCATTGGGGTCCAGCATGTCCAGCCGGCGAGCGGCCGGCGGCATCAGGCTACCCTGCACCAGGGAGCTGAATACACAAATGCCAAAGACGATATGGTAGACATCCGCTGAAATAGGCGCGCGCTTGTTGACCACTAAAATGGCAAAGGCAATGGCCGCCGCGCCGCGGATGCCGGCCAGGGAAATCATGTGCAGCTGGTTGCGCTTGAGACGGAAAGGCAGCATCAGCCCCCACACGCTCAGCGGCCGTGACACCACGGTCATAAAGGCCATGATGGCCAGCGCGACGGGAAGGGCGGCGATGAAGCCGTTCAGATTGCTCAGCAGCCCCAGCACGAAGAACAGGGCAATCTGCATGATCTCGGTCAAGCCGTCAAAGAAGAAGATCACGTCGCGCTTGCCCCGGAACTCCATATTGCCCAGGTAGATGCCCAGGATGTACAGCGCCAGGTAGCCGTTGCCGCTGAGAAGGTTGGTGACCGAATAGGTGATGAGCATCATGGCCGCCATCAGCACGGAGGACAGGCCGTCCTCACGGGTGCGGACCTTTTTCAGGTACAGGCCAAACAGGAAGGACAGGGCGAAGCCCACCGCCAGGCCCACCGCCACCTGGGAGACCACCATCACAGGGATGGAGAGCTTGGTGCCCTGGATCACCGAAAGAAAGACCATGGTCATGGTATAGGCGGTCGGGTCGTTGGAGCCGGACTCCAACTCCAGCAGCGGGGCCGTGTTGTACTTGAGGTTGAGGTTTTTGGAGCGCAGGATATTGGACACGCTGGCATAGTCCGTGGAGCCCACAATGGAGCCGAGCAGCATGCCCTCCAGCAGCGAAAAGCCCAGCACCCAGTGGCAAAACAGCCCGGTGATCAAGCCGGTGGTGACTGTGCCCAGAAAACTGAGCACGATGGCTTCCCGCGCGACCGGGCGCGCCATCTTCCAGTTGGTGCCAAAGCCGCCGTAGAACATGATGACCATCAGCGCCACGGTGGCCACTCCGTCCGCCAGCTCATAATCGTCAAATTTCAGGCCCAGCGCGCCAAAGCCCATGCCCAGCACAATAAACAGCAGCAGGGCCGGGATACCGTGCCGGTTGGACAGGCGGATGGCCATCAGGGCCAGAATCAGGATGACGCCAATGAGTAAATACTGCATAAAACCTCTTTTCAGACCAAGTCCGGCATAGTCCAGATCATTTTACACATTGAACCGGATTTGGTCAATCTTTCACTCGTCTGGCAGCCCGGCCGCAACTTGGCTATAATATCTTTAGTCAACACATGGAGGACGGAAAGAACATGTCAGCGTATACCATCGGTCTGGACTTTGGCACCCTGTCCGCGCGCGGTTTGCTGGCGGACGTGTCCGGCGGGCGCGTGCTAGCCCAGCATGAATTTGTTTATCCGCACGGCGTGATGGAACAGCGCCTGCCCGACGGCACCCTCCTGCCCGCAGGCTGGGCCTTGCACCACCCCGGGGATTATCTGGACGCGCTGGACGCCATCATTCTGGAGCTGCTCAGGCAAAGCGGGGTGCCTGCGCAGCAGGTGATCGGCATCGGCACGGACGCGACCGGCTCCACGGTGCTCACCCTGACCAAAGAAGGCGTGCCGCTGTGTTTCCTGGAAGCCTATAGGAGCCGCCCCCACGCCTGGGCGCGGCTGTGGAAGCAGCAAACCGCGCAGGATCAGGCCGACCGCATCACCCGCCTGGCGCAGGAGCGGGGGGAACACTGGCTGATGGATTATGGCGGCAGGATCTCCGCCACCTGGATGCTGCCCAAGGCGTTGGAGACCCTGGAGGAGGACCCGGCGCTGTACCGGGAAGCCGCCCTGTTTGCCGAAGCCAGCGACTGGCTGGTCTGGCAGCTGACCGGGCAGTTCACGCGCAACGAGTGTACCGCCGCCTACAAAGCGCTGTATGAACGCGGGCGCGGTTACCCGGAACCGGACTTTCTGCGGGCCCTGCACCCGCAGCTGGGCGATTTTTATCATGACAAGCTGGCTGGGGAGATACAGCCTCTGTTTAGCCGGGCCGGCGGGCTGACCAGGCCCATCGCCAAACGCCTGGGCCTGCAGCCGGGCACCGCCGTGGCGCCGGGCATCCTGGACGCCCATATATGCGCGGCAGGCGCAGGCATGACAGGGCCCGGGGAGATGCTCAGCATCCTGGGCACCTCGGGCTGTCACCTCCTGCTTGGAGAAACCTATCACCAGCTGCCCGGCATTTGCGGGTTGGCCAAGGACTGCATCCTGCCGGGCTACTATGGATATGAAGCCGGTCAGGTCTGTTTTGGGGATCACCTGGCCTGGCTGGTAGACACCATCGCGCCCCGGGACTGTGTGCAGGAGGCGCAGGCGCTGGGCATCAGCGCGCATGAGGCGCTCAGCCAAAAGGCCGCGCGCATGAAGCCCGGCCAATGCGGCCTGCTGGCCCTGGACTGGTGGAACGGTAACCGCAGCATCCTGATAGATTCCAGGCTGTCCGGCGTGCTGCTGGGCCTGGGGCTGCACACGAAGGCCGAGGATATCTACCGCGCGCTGCTGGAGGGCCTGGCCTTTGGCGCGCGGCTGATCGTCCGGCTGTTTGACCGGCAGGGGCTTCATGTGCGCTCGGTGCGCGCAACCGGCGGCATCAGCCGGAAAAATCCGCTGGCCATGCAGATCCTTGCGGACGTGCTGCAGCTGCCCGTGCGGGTGCCGCTTATTCAGCATGGCGCCGCGATGGGCAGCGCCATCCTGGCAGCCGTGGCGGCCGGCGCGCAGGCTGGAGGTTATGAAACAACACAGCAGGCCATCAGCCGCATGGCGCCAAATGCCTGTCAAGCGTACGCGCCCAACCGGGAACACGCCGCTGTATATGACAGCCTGTTCGCGGAGTATGAGCGCCTGCACGATGCCTTTGGCCGGGGTCACGACCCGGTGCTCAAACGGCTGATGGACCTGCGGGATGATGTCCTGATCAGACTTCACACGGACGAAGAACAGCCATAACCCATGCCCGGTAACACGGGGAGTATGTTGTTTACAGGATCAATTCAAAAACCAGTACCGCCAGGCAGGCAGCTCCGGCCACCCGGATCAGCCCGCCGCCCAGCCAACCGACCAGAACCGCGGAAAGAAAGCCGGCCAAGCCGCTGAGGGTGTTGCCGGTGGACAGCACCATGTCCGGAAAGGCCATGGCCGCCAGCGTCGCGTAGGGCACCATTTCCAGAAAAGCGCGCAGCCGCGGGCTGCGGATGGGACCGCGGATAAGCAAAAAAGGCAGCGCGCGTACCAGAAAGGTGGTCAGCGCGATCACCAGGATATACACCAGCCACTCAGGCATGCGCATCCTCCCTTCCGGCAGGCAGCCAGGCAGCTGCGCCGGACAGCACCAGGGCCACAATGGCCACGCGCAAACCGGCGGACAGCTCTGTCAGCGCGCTGAGCAGCCAGCTCATCGCCATGGCCGCCAGGCAGACCAGCAGGATCTTCCGGCTCTTGCGCGCAGGCAGCACGATCACGGCGATGAACATCGCGTACAGCGCGACCCCCGCGGCCTTGAGCAGCACCTCGGGCAACAGCGCGCCCAGCGCTGCCCCCAGGAAGGTGCCCAGCACCCAGCAGGGGATGCTGACCAGCATCATGCCGTAATAAAAGGCGGGCTGGAGCCGGCCTTCGCGGCTGATGCCCAGGGCAAAGAGCTCGTCAGTCACATCAAAGGCGATCAACAGGCGCTCAGGCAGGCTGGCCTCCCGCGCCACCTTCTGGGTGAGTCCTGCGGACATCAGCACATAGCGGAGGTTGATGACCACCTGGGCAAAGGCGGTCTCCGCCAGGGAGGCGCCGGCAGCTATGGCAGTAAAGCCCGCGAACTGCCCGGCCGAGGTATTGGTCAGCAGGGAGGCCAGCGCCGCCTGCGCTGCGGTCAGCCCGGCACGGGTGGCCTCCAGGCCCAGGGTGAAGGAGACCGCCAGATAGCCCAGCGCCACCGGCAGCCCTGCCCGCATCCCCTGATACAGTTCCCGGCGCATGCGCATCCCTCCTCACCGTCATTTTGCGCAAGTATACGCATTTTGCCGGCGCATCTCAAGCTGTCTGCGGGACAATGCCCAAAAGACATTGAAAACATCCCGGGCGTGGTATGATGGGCGCATCAACAGCCTGATTCATGAGGCTGCCCCGGGTAAAGGCAGTCTGGATTTCCACCTGGTTCTCAAAAGCATCGACGCCGCCTGTCAAAGGACATACCGGTGCTGCTGGAGCACATGAACAGCTTTGAGGAATACGCCGCCGCGTATGACCACGTGGCGCAAGCCGCCAGGGGAGCAGACGTTCCAATCATATGAAGTTGAAGCGGGACGTTTTTCGTCCCATTAGGTGGAGATATTGCCCGTACAGCCTTGACAGACAATATGTGAAAGCTTACAATTTCAATTGACCAATGTTTCTAAGGAGGATTTTTTAATGAAAAAAGGTTTGACCCTTACTGTCGTCCTGCTGATCATCGCCGCTGTGGTCGCTGTTGTTGGCTTTGTGCAAAAAGCTGATGTCGAGAAGAAGCTGACCGCCGCCCAGGAGCTGCAGAAAACCGCTGAGGCTGCCAAGACAGCAGCTGAAGCCCAGGTGGGCGAGCTGGAAACCGCCAAGGCAGCAGCCGAAGCCCAGGTGGGCGAGCTGGAAACCGCCAAGGCAGCGCTGGAAGCCCAGGTGGGCGAGCTGGAGACTGCCAAGGCAGCGCTGGAAGCCCAGGTGGGCGAGCTGGAAGCCGCCAAGGCCGAGCTGGAAGCCAAAATGAACGAGGCTGCGCCCGCCGCGGCTGAACCGGAAGAAGCCGCCGCGCCCGCCGAGACCGAGCCGGAAGAAGCCGCTGCCGCTGCGCAGGACAAGTATGGCCTGGGCATGGTGACCTCCATCGGCTCTGTGGCTGACGCCACCGCCGAGAAGGCCGGCGCCGCCCAGGTCAACACCACCGTGTGCAGCCTGGTCCTGGATGCCGAGGACAAGATCAAGTCGGTCACCTGGGACGTGCAGCAGACCAAGATCCAGTTCTCCGTGGAAGGCAAGCCGGTTGACCTGCCCGAGCAGCTCCTGACCAAGCTGGAGAAGGGCGAAGCCTATGGCATGCGCAAAGCCAGCGCCATTGGCAAGGAATGGTTTGAGCAGATCGCCGCTTTCGCCGAGTATGCCGTTGGCAAGACCGTTGAGGAAATGCTGGCCATCCCCGTGTACGAGCGCGACGCCAACCACACCCAGGTTCCGGATGTGGAGGAGCTCAAGGCTTCCGTCACCGTGACCGTGGGCGACTACCTGGCTGCTCTTGAGAAGGCCGCCAACAGCGCCAAATAAAGCAAATTGGCATATTGGACTTGCAGGAACCCCGGTCGCCCGGGGTTCCTGTTCTGTCTGTTCTGATGCCGGCGCCAATCCGGATCGCTTCATGAACACACAGCTATTTTGCCGTCTGATCTGATTGTCCGATGCCGATGACGTCCTGCTGCTTGCGGGCCTGCTGAAAGCCGTTGTAAATGCCCGGGTCCATGACTTCCTCGCCCAGAAAGACCATGGCCGCTGTTTGTCCCCCGTCCAAAGTGAAGGCCTCATGGCAGCCGTATTCCAAAAGGCGGTCGGCCACAAACTGCAGGTTGGCTCCGGCGCTGCGCGCGTTGCGCCCCTCCACCAGGATGCCAATGAAGTGTCCGGGCCCCACCACCCCCAGGGCGCTGCGCGGCTCACGGTGGGTAAAGGACTTGTCCAGGCGGACATCCTTGACCTTGTCCTGAAACAGGATGGGGCCAAAGGCCAGCACATCGATGGCACCGCGGTCCAGGTAGTCCTGCGCGCTGAGCTGACCGGGCACACGCATCTCAATGTGCCCGTCCGGGTAGAGGGCCAGCTCATCCAGCGGCGGGATGGCAGCCACCGCCCTGGCGTATGTGTTCCGGTGCAGGATCCTGCCGTTTCGGATAATCAGGCCGGTGCGCTGCCTGTGGTAGACCCGCCAGGAAAACAAATCGCCGTTTTGCGCATAGACAAGCCGGTTCGCCCGGGCGATCTGCGCCGGCCGCGCCTGCGCGCGGGAGGGGTTTTTCGGATCGGCGCAATAGGCACGGAAGGCTTGCGCCCCGCGGAAACGGATGTCCGCGATGAACCAGACCACGTCATGCCGGCCGTTTTTTCCTGTGAAGCGCTCAATCACCACGCGCAGGTCAGCGGAAAGGTACACCCAGCGTCCGGCCTGCTCATCGCGGTGGACAAAGTCCTTTTCCGGCCACTCCAGGGCCAGGAACCCCGCGCTGTCCAGCGCCGGCCAGGCTTCAAAAGGAGGGGGGCCCATCGCCTCGACCGGCACGATGGACGCCTGCTGCGCGGCAGCCTGCGGCCAGCCGATACAGCACAGCAGCGCCAGTAGCAGCAACAGCCTGACGCGCCCCGATGAATGCTTCCTCCTCATGTTTGCTCCTCCTGCATGGCATTTCCCTTGCTTACTTGAAAGCCGGGAAAGCGCTGTATATAATCTGTCCGGGACAAGCCCTGCTGTACGCGCAGGGGCGTGAAAGGATTGAAATGACATGAGTCCGCAGCTGCAAACACTGATTGGCCTGATGATTCCCTTTGTTGGCACCACGCTGGGCGCCTCCATGGTGGTATTTCTCAAAAAAGAAATGAGCGACCGCGTCCGCAAGGTGCTGCTGGGCTTCGCCTCCGGCGTCATGATGGCAGCCTCGGTCTGGTCGCTGCTGCTGCCGGCCATTGACAAGGCTGAGCAAATGGGCAGCATCCCCTGGCTGCCTGCTGCGGGCGGCTTCCTGGCCGGCATGGGCTTTTTGCTGCTGCTGGACACCCTGATCCCCCACCAGCATTTTGACGCGTCCGAGCCTGAAGGCCTGCCCAGCAAAGCGCGCAAGAACACCATGCTGCTGCTGGCCGTCACCCTGCACAACATCCCCGAGGGCATGGCGGTGGGCGTGATTTTTGCCGCCCTGCTCTCGGGCGAGAGCGACATCAGCTTCGCCAGCGCCATGGCGCTGTCCATCGGCATCGCCATTCAAAACTTCCCCGAGGGCGCCATCGTGTCCATGCCGCTGAAGACCGACAAAACCAGCAAATGGAAGGCCTTCCGCCTGGGCATGTACTCCGGCGCGGTGGAGCCCATCGCCGCCTTGATCACGGTGCTGTTGACCTCCCTGGTGGTGCCCATCCTGCCCTTTCTGCTGGCCTTCGCCGCGGGCGCCATGATCTATGTGGTGGTGGAGGAGCTGATCCCCGAGTTGCAGGAGGGCACGCACTCCAACATCGGCGTCATCGGCGTCGCCCTGGGCTTTACAGTGATGATGGTGCTGGACGTGGCGCTGGGATAAGGCACAGGGGTCACAACCCGTGAAAATCCGCAGACCGCACCTCCAACTTCCGGCGCAAAAGCGCTTCCCCCGGCCCCGGAAGAAGGAACAGCGGCCAGTTCCGCACACGGGCACAGGTAGATAAGCCTTGACCGTCAGGCTTTTCGCACGGTCCCCGCTTCCTCCGGCGTCATGGATGCCAGCAGGCTTTTCTCGCCTGTATAATATACCTGTCCCGGCGCGCCGCCGGGTATTCTTTTGACCAGCCTGCGCCGGGTATAGTCCACCTGCACCTGCTGCCCGCGGGCCTGGGAATAAAAGGCCGCCAGCCGGGCCGCCAGGACCAGCGTGCCCTGCGGGATATCGCGGCCGCGGGCGCTGATGAGCACATGGGAGCCCGGGATGTCCTTGGCGTGCAGCCAGAGGTCATCCCCCTGGGCGGTTTTCAGCAGCTGCTCGTTTTGGCGGCTGTTGCGCCCTACCTGGATCAGACAGCCTTCGGAGGAGGTAAAGCGCAACGGGCGCACAGGCGCCTCCCTGCGCCGGGCCTTGCGACCGCCCTGATGGCGCAGCAGCCCGCCATCGGCCAGACCCGCGCGAATCTGGGAGATCTCCTCGGCAGTGGCCGCGTCCTCCAGATAATAGAGCGCTTCCTCCAGCGCGCGGACATCTTCCAGCGCCTTTTGTCTTTGCTCCCCGGCCAGCTTGCGCGCGGTGTGCGCCTTGCGATAGCGCTTGAAGTAGCGCTGGGCATTTTGCGCGGGGCTGAGCGCCTCCTCCAGCGCGATGAGCGTCTGACCACCTGTATAATAATCCGGCAGGCTGACTTCCCGCGCGCCCTTGGGCACCAGGTGCATGGAAGCGGTGATCAGCTCACCCTTGATGCGCAGCTCCTCTGCCTGCTCACAGGTCAGGACCTCCTCCTCCAGCAGCGCCAGCTTGCGCAGCGCGCGCTCCCGCGCCTGTACAATGGCGCGCCGCAGACCGGCGGAGCGCTGGTTGAAGCGGTTGCACAGGTCACGTTCGAAATAAAGCGTCTCAATCGCCAAAGAGAGCGAGGCCTGGGGGCGCTGCCGCTCCGGGGGCAGGGAAAGGTAATCAAACGGAAGCGCCTCCCGGGGCGTGCCGTCCATTTCAACCAGCAGGCCGGGCGCGGCCAGGTCCGGCAGCTGCGCCAGCAGGGCCGCCAGGTCGCGCGCCAGGGCGGCGCGGTCCAGGCTGCCAAGCGGCGCCTCGGCATCCCCGGCCAGTCGGTGGGCCAATTCACGCGCGGAATGCGCGCCAAGGCCTGCGATGTTGTGAAACAGGAAACGGTGCAGCGGCCCCTCAGCCCCTGTCAGCCTCCGGCCAAGCGCGTCCTCCGTCGCCTCGTCAAGGCCAAGCTTGTCCTGTCGCGGCGGCATCACATAAGGCAAGCCGGGCAGCATCTGGCGCACCCGGCTCATCTCCAGGGTGACATGGCGCAGGGAGTCCAGGATGGTGTCGTGTAGCACCAGGCTCAGGTTGCTATGCTTGCCCATGGCCTCAAAGTACATCAGGATGTCCCGGGGTTCACCCAGCTCATCCAGATTGGAAAAGCGCAGCAGCAGCAAACGGTCTGAAAAAAGCTGCTCCGCGCCCAAAAACCGCCCGCCCTGCAGGTATTTGCGCGCAAGCATGCAAAACATGGGGGCTTGCTCAGGGTTTTCGTAGCTTTTTTCACTCAGGTGAATGCGCGTGTATCCCGGCGTTGCGCACAGCAGCAGGCGGTGGCTCTTTCCGCGGTTGCGCAGGTGAATGATCAGCAGGTCGTCGTCCGGCTGGACAATCCTGTCCACGCGGCCGCCGGCCAGTTGCTCGTTGATCTCGCGCGCCAGAAAGCCAAGGGTCAGTCCGTCAAGGGCCATAGCCTTCTCCTTGTATACAATGTCCGCTGATGTCTGCATCCAGGCGCGCCGGCCATTAGTCTTCGCGTCCTCCCGGCCGGCCATGCCGCGTATCAGGTCCATTGTATGTCAAATCCGCCGGCTTTGTCATCCCTTTACACGGCAAAGCTCATGATGACAGCGCGCAGGATCCCGCTGCTGTATGGGTTTTTAATCCTGTACGACATGAGATCAAAGCGTTATATCTGCTCAAACCTGCCGGTGAAAAAGCGCAGCTGTTTGGGCTCGTACACCCACTTCAGGCCGCGGATGTCCTGCCTGTGCTGATAGAGCCTGATGACGGTGTCAGCCGCCACGTCCATGTGGCGGTAGGTGTACACGCGCCGCGGGATGGTCAGACGGACAGTTTCCAGCTTGGGCGCGTGGTCAAGCCCGGTATCTTTGTCACGCCCGGCGGACACGATGCCGCGCTCCATGGAGCGCACGCCGCCTTCCACATAGATGGCGGCCGCCAGCGCCTGGGCGGGCAGCTGGCTTTGCTCCAGGTGCGGGCAAAAGGCGCGCGCGTCCAGGAAGACGGCATGGCCGCCCACCGGACGCACGATAGGCACGCCGGCCTCCATGAGCCGGTCGCCCAGGTAGCGCACCTGCTTGACCCGGTGCGCGATATATTCTTCCTGCATGGCCTCCTGAAGGCCGATGGCCATGGCCTCCATGTCGCGCCCGGCCATGCCGCCGTAGCTGGGCATGCCCTCAAAGACCACGACCAGCTCACGCGCGCGCACAAACAGCTCCTCGTCATTGACGCACAGGAAGCCCCCGATGTTGGTGATGCAGTCCTTCTTGCCGGACATGGTGCAGCCGTCCGCGCAGGAGAACTGCTCGCGCACGATCTCCCGGATGGACTTGTCCGCGTAGCCCTGCTCGCGCTCCTTGATAAAGAAAGCGTTTTCGACGCAGCGGGTGGCGTCCATGAACACCTTGATGCCCAGGGGCTTGCAGTAGGCCTGCACCGCGCGCATATTGGCCATGGATACCGGCTGGCCGCCGGCCAGGTTGACGGTGATGGCCAGACAGACATAGGCGATTTGCTCCGCGCCCACCCTGTCCACCAGCGCCCTGAGCTTGTTCAGGTCGATATCGCCTTTGAAGGCGATGTCCAGCCGGGCGTCATGGGCCTCGTCGCGGATGATGTCATAAAAGACGCCGCCGTTGGCTTCCTGATGGTAGCGGGTGGTGGTAAAATACATGTTGCCGGGCACATACTGCCCGGGCTTGATCGCCACGCGGGAAAGCAGGTTTTCCGCGCCGCGCCCCTGATGGGTGGGGATCACATATTGAAAGCCGAACAGCTCCCGCACCGTGCTTTCCAGGCGCTTCCAGTTTTTGCTGCCGGCATAGGCCTCGTCGCCCAGCATCATGCCGGCCCACTGCTTGTCGGACATGGCGTTGGTGCCCGAGTCCGTCAGCAGGTCGATATATACATCCTCCGAGTTGAGCAGAAACGTGTTGTAGCCGGCCTGCCGGATGAGTTCCAGGCGCTCCTCCCTGGTGTTCATCCTGATGGTCTCCACCGCCTTGATGCGGTAGGGCTCGGCGGGGTAGCGCGCGTCAAACATTCATGCCTCCTGCAGTCTCACTCCGGCAGCGCCGGATGTTTTTTTATTGTTTTTATTATACGCTCCGCGCCGGCAGATTTCAAGGCCCAACGCGCAATGTGTACAAAAGCAATTTTTCTCATTATAACAAAGCGGCCTTGGCCTGATCGCCAAAACCGCTTTGTCCGCGTTCTCAAAGCCCGGTGCAGGGCTTTTCACTTCTCCTCATTGTATCGGCAACAACGTTCAGATTTGTTTACTGTTGACAACATGGATGATTTCAGAGCGGTATCATCCGCGCCTTATTGTCCTTCCTTGCCAAAATAGGTCAGCGTCGCGGAAAGAAACTCCACTTTCCCCTTATAGGTCATGATCCCGGGATAGCCCCCGTTATAATTTTCGATAACCACAGTATCGTCCGTATATTCCACGCCATCATAATACGCGCGAACAGTATTATCCGGAAGAATTTCCATGGCGAGACACGTTTCCTTTCCGATGGCCAGGTCGCGGTCTTTGAACAAACCGCCCCTGTGGGAAATATTCGTGCCGAATAGTCTTGAGCCTCTATAATTTATATCCGCATTCACGCAAAACCAGCCGGTTTTAAAAGAATCGGTATAATCCTTTTCTCCAATAATGACGCCGAAAGCCGCGCCTTCATGGATGATGGCGCTGACTTCGATGAGGATATGCTCTCCCGGCTCGATTATAACCGTTCTCATCAGCGCGGTATCACCCATGTTTGCATTATCCGCAAGAATCCGGCCGTTATCCCGCGTAAATCTGCCGTCGCCCAAGAGGTGTAAAGTGGGGAATTCACTTATCAAATCGATGGTGACAGTCTCCGCATTCGGGTTAGTCGCAGCACCGTCTTCCGCGAACGCCTTCCACTGACCACCGAAGCAACCTGTGATTTCCAACGGCGACAACAGCAGCGCTGCCATTACAAACACAAATAAAACCGATAAGCCCAATGATCTTTTTTGTTTCATAACTTGCTTGCTCCTTCTTTTTGTTTGCAGCCCTGGATTGTAGACATTTGTTCGGTCAGTTTTTGTAAGGATCAGGTCTGTTGTCACTCTGCCGGGGGGTGTAACCGAGCGTCTCATGCATGAGTTCCTTCCTTATCGGTCCTGCGGGCTCATCTTTCTGTGATGGTTTTCTTCTTCAATTCGTTTTTTGAACTGTTCCACCTCCTTATCTTGCTCTACGGTTTACTGCAGCCGATCCGCCTTGCAGTTTGTGAGCAGCCGCGTCTCCGGCAGGCGAGCAAACCCTGGATATTAAAAGCCTTCATTTTGCGTTTTCATTGTATTATTAATGTTTGCAGAAATCAATATGCTGAAAATTAAAACTCAGTAAGGGACCCGGCGAAGTGATACAATAAAAATCGGAATCAGCCTGGCATAAAAAACCCGGGCCCCTTGGCCCGGGAAAAACAAACCCTGCAGCATCAATCAGTAGATCGCAGCCATCACGATGCCGCCCATGTTGTCGGTGGAAGCCAGATAGTCGCGCGCGTTCTCAGGCAGGGGCACGGCGGTATCGGTGGCGTCGCCGGGGACACGGTAAATCTCGTATTTGAGCACGCCGTCATAATAGACCGCGATGTGGGGGTGCTTGAGCAGATATTCGATGTACTCTTCCAGGCAAAAGTCCATATGGCGCATGACCGCGGCATGGGGTATGCCCACATAGCGGTAGGCGTCCATCTGCAGGTCGATCCCGGTCTTGTAGGACTTGTCCACGGTATTGACCTGCGGGTAGCCCTGCACCGGAAAACGGAAGACGAAGCCATACTCCCATCCGTGGGCATTGAGCCAGTCAGCCTGGGCGCTCTTCTGGAATTTGGTGTTGTTCAGCGCGGAATCATTGCGATTGTAGACATCCACATAGACGCTCAGCGCGGTATGGTAATCGCTGGTGCCGGGATATGCCACGCGCTCGCGCGCCTTCTCAATCAGGGCGTCCCCGGCATAGCGGTCCTGATAGCGCGCCACCTCTTTTTCCCAGTTGGCCAGCTGGGCGGCCGCAGTGCGGTAACCCTCACGCATGATAAAATACTCAATGCCCTCTTTCCGGGCAGCGGCAACCATGGCATCCAGCGCCGTGATGGCATTGTCCATCAGCAACACATTGCCGTCGTGCACGGGCACGCGGTAGGAGGTCTGGGTGCCGATGGATTTGATGTCAGCCTCCACCAGGGTAAAATCACCCGGCATGGCGTGCCAGCGATTGACCAGCAGCAAGCCGCCCTTGAGCATCTCCGCCCGGGTGACAGGCTGCTCCCGCCCGGTGGTCATGGGAAAGTCGCTGACATCCAGCACATCCCAGCCGCTTTGCGCGGCCTCGGGCCAGGTTTTGGCTTCGCCGGATTTCAGGCTGGCAAGCTGCTCAGCCCGGGCACGGCTGTTTTCCTCAAGTATTTTCTGGTTTTCTTCCTTGACGCGCTGCGCCGCCCGGTCCCGCTCACCCTTTTGATATTTATCCAGCAGGACATAGCCGGTCACGAACAGCGCCAGCAAAATCAACAGGACAATGGTCCAGATCAGCAGTTTGCGAAACGGATCCGCTTTGCGGGTGTTTGACATCTCAACCATCCTTTCGCGCACAAGCGCAGGTGGACTCCCCCGGAATCTGAGTTATTTATAACAGGAATGTTACAATCTGTCAACAGATGCCCATTTTGACTGTGTTTTTTATGACGGGACGCCTACGCCGTCCGCCTCCAGGGCGGCGGCCATTGCCTGCGCCGCCTGCAGCTCGTCGCGCCCCTCCGCCATCAGCGTCATCTCCCGCCCGGACAGCTTGCCCAGGGAAAGAATGCCCAGAAGGGACTTGCCATTGAAGGTGCCGCGGCTGTCCTGCAGGATGATGCTGGACGCAAAAGTATTGGCCAGCGACGCCAACTGCTGCGCGCGCTGTGCGTCAAAAGGCAGCGCGCCGCCCAGAATGACCTTCCGGGATACCATGTTTTTTCCTTTCTGAGGTCGGGCCTCTGATTATATCAACGACCGGGCTTGCCTGCCCGGGATGTTTCTCTTAATGATTCAACGGTCCGGCCGGCCGCTTTCATGCAAGGCCGCTTCACCGGCCAGCGCGATCAGCCTGCGCATCTGATGCTGCACGCCGGATTTGCTCAGCGGCGGGCTGAGCTGCTGTCCCAGCTGCTCCAGCGTGGCATCCGGCTGGCTGAGCCGCAGGCGCGCCAGGCTCTCAAGGCCCGGAGGCAGGAAAGACAGCCCGCGCTCGCGGGAGATGGCTTCAATGGCCTCGATCTGGCGGGCTGCGGCTGCCAGCTGGCGGCCCAGGTTGGCCTGATCGCAGTTGACCGCGCGGTTGGCGCGCTCCTTCAGGCTCTTTTCTGCACGGATATTCTCCATGGACAGCACCGCGAGGCTGGCGCCCATTATCTTCAGCAGTTCGGCGACCTGGTCGCCATCCTTGAGCGTGACCAGCGCGCTGCCCCGGCGGGCGGACAGACCAGCCCTGAGCCCCACCTGAGCCAGGACGCGTTTGAGGCGCATGGCCCGGGGATGATCGTGGCAAACCCACTCCACATGGTAGCGCCGCCTTGGATCGGCGATATAGCCGCAGGCCATGAAAGCGCCGCGCAGATAGGCGCGCCGGCAGCAGTTGCGCCGCATGACGCGCCGGGGTGCCGCAAAACGGTCCTCCCCCGTTTCGTCACGGCGCAGCATGCCCTGTTCCCGCAGCAGGCGGTGGCTGTCCGCATCGGAAAGCTGCAGCACATACTCCCGCCGGCCTGCCATGCGCTCGCGAAGCATCAGCCGCGGCCTTGAAGCCGCAGGGCCCGCCGCATTAAACAAACGCAGCGCGCGGCGAAGGACAGCTGCCGATTCGGTGCGGAAGCCAAGGCTGATCTGGCGCCGGCCGGACAAGGTCAGTACGGAAGCCCCCAGAATCATCCCGCCCAGCTCAGCCGTGACGCAGCAGCGCGCCGCTAGGTCCAGGCTGCCCAGCTCCGCCTTGACGCGGGAGGTAAAGCTCATCCGGGCTCACCCGGGATAATGCGCACCTCAGGCTCCAGCGCCACGCCGAAGCGCTCCAGCACGCGGCGCTGCACCTCCTGCATCAGGGCGATGAAATCAGCCGTGGTGGCGCCGCCGATGTTGATCAGGAAACCGGCATGCTTCTCGCTGACCTGCGCGCCGCCCACGGTCAGGCCCTTGAGCCCGGCCTGCTCGATCAGGGCGCCTGCATAATAACCAGCGGGACGTTTAAAGAAGGAACCTGCGCTCGGCCAGGACAGGGGCTGCTTCTCCCGTCGCAGGGACTGAAACTCAGCCATGGCGGCGTACAGGGCGTCGCGATGGCCCGGCGTCAAATTCAGGGCGGCGCCCAGCACCAGCAGGCCTTCTTTCATCATGCGGCTGTGGCGGTAGGACAGCTGCGCCTGCTCAAGGTTCAGGCTGAAGCGGCGGCCGTCAGGCGCCGCGCAGTCGATGGAGGCTACTACCTGGGACATTTCGCCGTTGAAGGCTCCCGCGTTCATGATGAGCCCGCCGCCCAGTGTGCCGGGGATGCCGGCCGCGAATGACAGCCCTGCCAGGCTGTTGTCCGCCGCGAAGGTGGCAAGGGTTTTGAGGCTGACGCCGCACTGGGCGTGCAGCTGCGCGCCCTCCAGCCGCATCTTGGAAAAGCCCTCTCCAAAATGAATCACCAGCCCCGGATAACCCGCATCCGGCACAAGCAGGTTGCTGCCCTTGCCCAAAAACAGAACAGGCAAGCCCTGCGCGCGCGCAGCCAGCCAGGCGTCCACTGCGGTATCCGCGTCATAAACCTCCAGAAACCAGCGCGCAGGGCCGCCGGTACGGATGCTGACCAGGTCTTTCAGGGGAACGTCCGCCTGCAAATGCTGCGACAAAAGCTCCTGCCAGGTCAGCCTGGTTCTTTCAATCATGTTGTTCCTCCGGGTATGCCTCAGTATACCATGTAAATTTTGACCGCGCAAGCGCCATATCCGCCATTTTTTACAGGAACAGGCGCTTGCGGATGGCTTCCTTGACCGCCTTGTTGTGCTGCAGGGCGGCTGCCATCAGCGCGAGGATGACAAGCGGGATACCGGTGTAGACTGACCAGCCCAGGGCCACCTGCTGCCACAGGCTCAGGTCGATGATGGCCTCAAGCCCGACGATGAAGGCGGCCAGCAGCACAAGGGACAGCGCCGCGCGGTAAAGCTTGAGCATCTCCCGCCGGCGGATGATCAGCATCATCAGCAGCGTCGCAGCGCCAATGAGCACCAGCAGGGGCAGCACAATCCCGAAATACCAGGTGAAATCGCCCGACATCGCGGCGATCAGCGCCAGATAACCGCACAGCGCCAGCACATCCAGCGCCACATACAGGTAGGGCCTTTTCAGGCGAAAGGCCAACGGCACCGCCAGCGCGCACCACAGCAGGGCCAGGGCGCCGATCACATAGGGCGACCAGGTATACCCGCCGTCGATGATGTCCATCAGCAGCACTGCCAGCATGGGGATCAGGGTCAGGATGATGGACAGCCGCAGGACATAGCCGCGGTCAATGCGCGAGATGGCCTGCTCAATGTGCTCAGGCTGGGTTCTTTCACGCTGGGCATTCGCAGGCACATTGGGGTTGATTACCGGGGTTTTGCACAGCGGGCAGCGGTCGAGGTCCTCCTCCAGGCGGACACCGCATTGCACACAGTAGGACATGCTTGCTCCTTCCTTCGCAGGCCGGGTAAGCGCAGGCCTGCGCTAATTGCTCTGTATCGTTACCGGAATGCCCAGCTGCACCAGGCTGGTAAAGAAATCCCGCTCGACCTCCGTCTCCCTGATGGACTTGGAAAAGCTGATGCAGGTCTGCCCGGCAGCTGAGATGACCGCGCAGCCCAGGGGCGTCCTGCGCGCCGGGCCCAGCACCAGGTTCATGCGCTTCACCTGCTCCTCCATGCCCTGCGGCAGGGCGATCCTGCCCAGGTTGGTCAGGGTGGTGGTCATATAGCGCTCGCCAGTGAAGCGGTACATGATTTTCAGCACCATGGTTTTGAGAAACAGCGGCGCGACGCGCAGCAGCTTGTTGCGCTCCGCCTTGACGTTGGCGGAAAAGCGCACGTTCAGCCGGTGCTCCATGGTCTCCAGCCCCATGTAATGGGTCAGGTAGTCAATCAGCCCCTCCAGGCTGTCCGGCTCCTGGCCGGTATGCACCGGCACATTGACGTAGAAGGAAAAATTGCGCAGCGTCCCGGAAGGGTAGTATTTTCTGAGGTTGACAGGCAGGGACAGCTTGACCGGCCTGCGCCGCATGCGCAGGCTGCCCTCCTTTTGGCGCATCAGGCTGCGCAGCAGCAAGGCTGCCAGCAGGTTGTTGATGGTGGTGCCCATGCCGCGCGCCAGCTCCAGCAGCTGCTGCGTTGGGACAAGGCCTGTGATCACGCGCAAAAATCCGCGGGGCACCGCGGTGCCCCGCAGCTGCCAGGCGCTTTGCTCCCTGCGGCTGCCCGCACGCGCCCGCGCATACCTGGGGAAGGAATCCTCCCATTCCTCAGGCCGGGGCCGCTCGCGGGTATCCAGCACCATGCCGCCGGCTTCCATGCGCTTGCCGGTGCGCAGATACAGATATTCCGCCGCCAGGGTGACAAGGAAGACGGTGGCGCCGTAACCGTCCGTGAGGGCGTGGAACACCTCCAGCGCTGCGCGGCGCTTGTGCACCCGCAGACGAAAAAGGAAACGCCGGCCCTGGGTGAGGTTGAGCGGCAGCATGGGGTTGCGCGCATCCTCCTCTACCTGGGGACGTTCCTTCTGACTTTCCAGGTAATACCAAAACAGGCCTCGTCGCAGCCGGTAGCCAAAGAAAGGCACCCGGCGGACGGCCGCGTCCAGCGCGCGCTGCATGAGCGCGTGGTCGATGTCCTCTAAAAAGGTGATGGACACGCGAAACATAGGCATCCAACTTTTGCTGCGCGCAGCCGGATAAATCTTGGCGGCGTTGTCCAGGTTCAGCCAGGAAGGGGGCGAGCCGGCGCGCTGCTGTTTCATGGCACAGCCAGAAACTCGCTGATCATGGCCTGGGCGGCACGCGCCTCAGGCACAGGATACAGCGGGTATACATGCCACATGCCCTCCTCCACATGCAGGGTGGAGGATACCCCTGCCAGGAGCAGGCGGCTGTTGATTTCACGGGATTCCGCCAGCAGGATCTCATCCCCGCCGGTAATGATCAGCCCGCTTGGCAGCCCGGACAGGTCGCCAAACAGCGGCGACACCAGGGGATCATCCGCCGGATGCCCGGCCAGATAGTATTCCGCCGCCTGCTTCAGCCCCTCACAGCTGAGCACCGGGTCCTTCCCCATCGCCTGACAGGCTTCCAGAGACTGGCTCAGGTCCACCCAGGGTGAAAGGGTGACCATTTTGTCCGGCTGCGGCAAGCCCAGCTGTTTAAGCCTGAGCGCCAGCGCAAAGCACAGCCCGCCGCCGGCGGACTCGCCCACCAGCGCGATGTCACGGGCCGGATAGCGGTTCAGCATCAGCCGATAGGCATCCAGCGCGTCATTGAGCGCGGCCGGAAAGGGATCCTCCGGCGCCAGGCGGTAACCCAGGCACAGGGCGGCGCGCCCGGTCTCCACCGCGATGACCGCGCCATAGCCCTGCGCGTGCTCCAGCGTGCCCGTGATATAGCCGCCGCCATGCAGATACAGCACGGCGCCCCGCACCCAGCCCTTGCGCGGAAAGACCCAGGCGGCCTGGCAGTGGGGCAGCGCTGCCTTGCGGTGCACCGTCCTGTTGGCCGCGACACGCGTGCCCAGCGACGCCAGGGTATCCTGCAATTTGCGCTGCCGCTCAAGGTCCAGCGCGGGCAGCAGCGGCGCGGTCAGGCTGATTTGCGCTTTAAGGAGGGAGCTGATAACGCTTGGCAAGGTGCACTTCCTTTCTTTGGGAACGGATCCATACCGGGGATTGTACCACGCCGGACAGGATGCAACAATCCGATAGCATTACACGCCTATGTAGCTGAACTTGTAGAGCCTGATTTACTCTCTTCCGAAATACAGCCATCTCCCCTTGAACGGCCAGGGGGGATGGGCTATGCTGTAAACGGCGCGGTTTGCGCCATGAATAAGGAGAATCACATGCGCAAAACAAAGATTATCTGCACCCTGGGGCCTGCAAGCAACACGCGGGAAACCATCATGGAGATGGTCAAAGCCGGCATGAATATCGCGCGGTTCAATTTTTCCCACGGCACCCATGAAACCCACCTGGCTACCTTCAAAGAGCTCAACTGGGTACGCAATGAGCTGAATGTGGCCATCGGCACGCTGCTGGACACCAAGGGCCCGGAGATCCGCACGGGGATGCTCAAGGGAGGCCGGGTCACACTGAAGGAAGGCGATATCTTCGACCTGGTCACCGCGGACATCGAGGGCGATGCCAGCCAGGTGTCCATCACCTACAAGGAGCTGCCCCAGGACCTGGGCGACAACAAAAGAATCCTGATTGATGACGGCCTCATTGAGCTGGAAGTGCTGGAAATCCATGAGGACCGCATCCGCACCCGTGTGAAGGCGGGCGGAGAATTGCTCAACCGCAAGGGCATCAACATCCCCGGCACGCGGCTGTCCATGCCCTACCTGTCCGATGTGGACCGCGAGGATCTGCTCTTTGGCATCCGCACCGGTTTTGACATCGTGGCGGCTTCCTTTGTGCGCAAACGCGATGACGTACAGCAAATGCGCGACTTTCTGGATGAAAACGGCGGCGCGCACATCCGCATCATGGCCAAGATTGAAAACGCCGAGGGCGTGTCCAACCTGCGTGATATCATCCAGGTCTGCGACTCGGTCATGATCGCCCGCGGCGACATGGGCGTGGAGATCCCCTTTGAGGAAATCCCCATCATCCAGAAAAAAATCATCAAGGTGGCCTCCAAGGCCGGCAAGCAGGTGGTGACTGCCACCCAGATGCTGGAAAGCATGATATACCACCCGCGGCCCACGCGCGCCGAGATCACCGATGTCGCCAACGCCATCTATGACGGCACCAGCGTGATCATGCTCTCAGGCGAAACAGCCAACGGCAAATACCCGGTGGAGGCGGTCAAAACCATGGCGCGCATCACCGAGCGCACTGAGAATGACATCAATTACAAAAAGCGCTTCTTCATTGACAACATGGAGCAGGAGGCGCATGACATCACCGACGCCATCTCCCATGCCACCTGTCTGATCGCCTACAACCTCAGCGCCAAGGCCATTATCACCGTCACCAAGTCCGGCACCACGGCCTACATGATCTCCCGCTTCCGCTCGGACATCCCCATCATCGCCTGCACGCCGGACGCCACCGTGCTGCGCCAGATGACCCTGTCCTGGGGCGTGACCGGCATCATGGTGGGCGAGGAGCGCGTGATGGAGGTCTTGTTCGACCGCGCCATCAACACCGCCAAGCGCGCCGGCCTGGTGGACGCCGGCGACCTGGTGGTGCTGACCACCGGCATCCCGCTGAGCCAGGTGGGCTCCACCAACCTGATCAAGGTGACGCACGTTCCGGATTGATAGCAAAAGGCTTCCGAAGGCTTTCCAGGCATTCGGAGGCCTTTTGCAGCTGTATCTCCAACAATTCCCGCGCATTGTTACATTTTTTTTACAATTTTGTTGCCCATTTCCGGGCCGGCCGGTATAATATGAAATGCTGCCGGGATGAAAATGCGGGCAGTTTCCGTTGATTTGCTGTGTGCGCGGCACAGCCGCCCACAGAAAGGAAGCTTATGAATTTTGATCCACGTCATCTGATCCATGCGCTCAAAGAAAATGTCCGCCGGGTCATCGTCGGCAAGGACGAGGCGATAGAATTAACCCTGATTGCCCTGTTATGCAAGGGCCATGTGCTCATTGAGGATGTGCCCGGCGTGGGCAAGACCACCCTGGCGGCCGCCCTGTCGCGCAGCCTGGACTGCAGCTTCAACCGCATCCAGTTCACCCCGGACGTGACGCCTTCCGACGTGACCGGCTTTACCATGTACAACGCCAAGACCGGCGAGATGGAGTTCAGGCCGGGCGTGGTGATGACGCAGATTCTGCTGGCGGACGAGATCAACCGCACCAGCCCCAAGACCCAGTCCAGCCTGCTGGAGGTGATGGAGGAGGGCCAGGTGACCGTGGACGGCGTCACCCACGCGCTGTCCCGGCCTTTCATGGTGCTGGCCACCCAAAACCCCATTGATTTCGTGGGCACCTATCCCCTGCCGGAAGCCCAGATGGACCGCTTTTTCCTGCGCGTCAGCATCGGTTATCCTTCCATCGAGGAGGAGATGGATGTGCTGGACCGCTTCTCCGGGCCGCAGTCGCCGCTGAAAAGCCTGCAGCCGGTGTGCAGCGCGCAGGAGATCATCGCGCTGCAGGAGCTGGTTGGCACCATCTATTGCAGCCGCGAGGTGCGCAGCTATGTGGCCACCATCGTAGCCGCCACACGGGAACATCCCGCCCTGCAGCTGGGCGCCTCGCCCCGGGGCGCCATCGCGCTGGTGCGCGCCGCCCAGGCCTGCGCGGTGCTGGCCGGGCGCGGATACATCCTGCCGGATGACGTGCGCCGCATGGCCCACAGCGTGCTGAGCCACCGCCTGATCCTGACGCCCGAATCCCGCATGAAGGGTATCTCCGCGCAGGCCATCCTCTCCCAGTTGATCGATACCCTGCCGGTACCGGGCGCCAAGAGATGACGCTGCGCCTTTGGGCAGCGCTGAGTGTGCTGGCGCTCAACGGCTTGTCAGCCCTCTCGCTGGGCGGGCCGGTTTTTTATTTCATTTCGTGGATGATCATCATGATGCTGGCCTACGGCCTGCTCAGCGCTTTGCTCGCCCGCAGGCTGACCACCCTCGTTCAGGGGCTGGACAACCCACAGGTGGACCGCGGGGGCAAGGCGCGGCTGACAGTGGGCCTGTCCACCAAAAATCCGCTGCCTTCCAGCGCGGTGCTCATGGAGCTGACGCTGCCGGAGAGCAGCATGCATACCCGGATGTACCCGGGTTTTCTGGGCATGAAGCAGGTGGCGTTCACCCTGCAGTTCAACCATGTGGGCGTATGGCCCTGCGGCGTGCAACAGCTGGTGTTTACCGATGTCTTCGGGCTTTTCCGCCTGTCTCGGAAAGTGAAAACAGACCTGCCGCGCATGCTGGTGCTGCCGCGCGGGTTTGAGGTGGACCCCCTAGCTTTCGCGCACCTGGACGAGGGACGCGCGCTGCCCAACCGCTCCGGGGAGGACGTGACCTCACCCGAGGACACACGCGCCTACCGCCTCGGCGACCCCTTCAAACGCATCCACTGGAAGCTGTCCACCCGCGCGCAGGAACTGGTGGTGCGGCGCTTTGAGGTGCCCGCGCCGCCGGATACCCTGATCCTGATGGACTGCACCGAGCCGATCGGCGGCGAGGGCCACCCGGACGGCAAGCTGCGCCTGCGGGATACGCTGTGCGAAACCGCCCTGGCCATCGCCTCCATGCAGATGGCCGCGGAACACCCGGTGCGGCTGCCGTTGTATGGCGCTGTTCAAAGCGAGTTCCACGCGAACCGGGCGGGCCTGATCCACCTGCTCAAGGAGGAGCTGGCCTACCAGTTCTTTCGCGGCGGAGAGCCTTTTGACCGGGTGCTCAACCTGGAACTGCGGCGCATGCGGCGCACCGGGGCGACGGTGGTCATCACCACGCGGCTGGACGCCACCGTGGCCGAGGGCGTCAACCGGATCCGGAAGTCCGGGCCTAACGTGCGCTTTTACCTGATTACGTTTGAGGCCGGACACGCGCGCTACGCGCCCTATATCGCGCAGATGCAGCAGCACCTGGTGGAGGTCAATTATGTTACGCCTGCCTAAGCGAGCCGGGCGGCTGGCGTCCGCCTTCCTGCTGTGCGCCTTCACCGCCTGGGCGCTGAGCCTGCCCATGCTGCAGGGCCTGGGTGTTTTCGAGGAAAAGGCGGTGGCCGGGCTGTACGCCCTGGCAGCCAGCGCGCTTATCAGCCTGTATGGCCTGATCAGCCGCCGGCTGCGCTTCCTGGCGCCTTTGCTTTTGGCCTCAGCCCTGGCGCTCGCGGCCGCGCTGCTGCCCGCCTCCCTGCCCGCGCGCGCTACAGCCTTTTGGCGCGCCCTGGCCTCGGGCGCGCCGGTAAAGACAGCTTTTTTGATCTACCTGGACGCGCTGCTGCCGCTGGTCATCCTGCTAATAGCCCTGTTCGCGCGGATGCTGATGGAGGGCGAGCCCGCCTTTGCCCTGCCGCTGTTGAGCGCGCCGCTGGTGATGATGTGGTTTGCCGGCGCAAGGGAGGGCATCAGCGCCTACTTCCCCGCGGTCCTCTGCCTGCCGCTGATGTACCTGTACACCAACAGCCCGCCGGGGGAAGAGCCGCTTGCCCGGGCGCCCCGCAGCCTGGCGTTCGGCGCGCTGGCCATCGCCCTGGCGCTGGCCCTCCTGGCAAGTTCCCTGACCCCGGCTTACCGCAAAACCCAGCCGCAATTGGAACGCATGGCCGATACCATCCGCCGGCGCGTGGAGGACCTGTTTTTTTTCACCGCCACCCGCACCATGTTCTCCCTGAGCTCCCAGGGCTACCAGCCCATGGGCGAGAAGAGCCTGGGCGGCCGGCCGGACATCTCCACCCGGCCGGTGATGAACGTGCAAAGCAGCGAGCGCGTCTACCTGCGCGGCACGGCGCTGGACACCTACACGGGGCACAGGTGGTATGACAGCCTCAGCAGCCAGCGCCACGGCTGGAATTCCCTGCGCTACGCGGCGCTGCGCGCCGAGCTGTTCAACGAGGACCTGCCGGGCGATCAGCGTGTGGAAGGCCGCAAGGCCAGCGTCACGATGCTGGGGGACATGCCCTCCACCCTCTTTGTGCCCCAGCGGCTGCGGCAGTTGGACCTGGGGCCGGACATGGTGGCCTACTTCAATGCCTCCAGCGAGGTCTTCATCACCCGCGACCTGGCCAACGGCGATCACTATTCCTTCCTCTATGAGCCCTACGTCGCCGGGGAGGCGCGCACCGACGCGCTGGCCGCCAGGCTGCTCGCAAACGGCGCGCCGCTGCTGCCGGAATTGCCTGCGGAATACACGGCGCTGCCCGCGCACCTTAAAAGCGACGGCATCGTCGCCAACCTGGCGCGCGACATCGCCGGCGGCCTGAGCGATCCCTACAGCCAGGCACTGGCGCTGCAGCGATACCTCAAAAGCCATTACGCCTATTCCATCGAGGTGCCCCCGGCGCCGGAAAAGATCGATTTCGCCGTCCATTTCCTCTTTGATGTGCAGCGGGGCTACTGCACCTATTTCGCCACCGCGATGACCGTGCTGGCGCGCTCCCTGAACCTGCCCGCGCGCTATGTGGAGGGCTTCCTGGCCCAGCCGGAGGGGGCGCCGGGCGTGACGCTCACTGGCATGAACGCCCATGCCTGGACAGAGGTCTATATCGCCGGGCTGGGCTGGGTGGTCTTTGACGCCACCGCGCCCCGGGACGGGGAGGATCCGGACAGCGGCGACCAGCCGCCGCCACCGCAGCCGCCCTCGCCCAGCCCCAGTCCCACACCCAGCCCAAGCCCGGAGCCTGATGAGCAGCCTTCGCCCCAGCCGCAGGACGCGCCTACGCCCACGCCGCCCCCGTCCGGACAGCCCAGCCCGGCGCCCACGCCCAGGGCGGACGATGCACCGGAAAGGCGGGAGCCGCCAAGGCCCTTCCCCTGGTGGCTGCTCCTGCTGCTCGCCCTGATGTCGCTGTTTCTCATCCGCGCCCGGGCCGCGCAGCCGGCGCGCAGGGAGCGCGCCCTGACCAGGCCTGAAGACATCCTGACGCTGTACTGGCAGGCCATCCTGGAAGCGCGCCGCGCCCTGGGGCAGGCCATGTCCCCCCAGGAGACCCCCCTGGGCTACGCGGGCCGCCTGGCCGGAGAAGCTCCGGGCCTGGAAGCCGTCGCCGCGGCCTACAGCGCGTGGGTCTTCGGAAAGGTCAGCCCGGAGCAGGCGTTGGTGCAGGAAGCGCGCGCACAGTACGCGCAGGCCTGGCGCAAGCTGTCCCCCTGGCGCCGGGCGCTGCTGTGGCTTGGCCGCGGCCTGCGCAGCCTGACGCAGCCATTTTACGAAAAATGTAAATTACCGCAGCCATAAACCTGGCATTCACAAAAAGCAGACCGCCGCATTGCTGCGGCGGCCCTTAAAGAGAATGTTGAATGCGAAAATGCCCTGCGTTCCAAATGAATGATTTTTACGTGGTTTTTCCTGAATCGGAAGTGTTCAGATCATTTTTTAGGAACGAATAAGGGGTGCGTTTTTATATCAAAGCATTCACTTTCCTTGATTATTATATCATCACCGTAAGCATCCTCACCTACACAGCAACAGCTGCCGGCGGCGATGGCGCACTCTGGATATCGTTCACATTTGAAGCAATAACATTTTCTTTCTTGTTTCACTTTAATACTTCTTTGGATAAAATCCGCTTGGATCGTAGCTCAGGTTGATCATGATGTTCTTCTTTTGCGTATAGTGCTCAAGGATCATTTTGTGCGTTTCTCTGCCAATACCGGATTCTTTGTATCCTCCGAATGGGCTGTGTGCGGGAATTTGGTTGTATGTATTAATCCACATGCGTCCCGTTTCGATACCGCGCGCTACACGAATCGCTCTTGCGATGTCTTTGGTCCACACCGCACCGCCAAGTCCATAGACAGAATCATTCGCCATTTCAATGACCTCTTGCTCGTCATGGAACTTAATGACACAGGCGACGGGTCCAAATATTTCTTCTTGAGCAACTCGCATCTTGTTTGTAACGTTCGTGAGTAAAGTCGGTTTCATGAAGCTTCCTTTTTCAAGCCCGCCTTCATCAATCTTGACGCCTCCGCAAGCAACAGTTGCCCCCTCCGCTTTACCAATATCAATGTAATCCAAAATCTTCTTAAGCTGTCCACGATTTATTTGTGAACCCATTTGTGTTTCCGGGTCAAGCGGGTCCCCTACCTTGACGCCATTAAATGCTTTTATCAGGGCTTCGACGAACTTGTCATAGAACGTGTCCTGAACAAAAATCCTGCTGCCTGCGCAACAAACCTGCCCTTGATTGAATAAAATGCCCAGTTGGGCACCGTCAATGGCCTGATCGAAATCGCAGTCATCAAAGTATATATTGGCGCTCTTTCCTCCGAGTTCGAGAGTAGAGGGTATGATTCTTTCAGCTGCGGCCAGTCCTACGGTTCTGCCGACCTCGGTCGAACCGGTGAAGGCAAGTTTTCTGAAACCCTTGTGCGTAAGCATATATTGTCCGGCTTTTGATCCGGAACCGGTTATGACGTTGAAGACTCCATTGGGTAAAACACCGTCGATCAGTCTGGCAAGTTCAAGTACTGAAAGTGAAGTTGCGCTTGAAGGCTTGAAAACGGTACAATCGCCGGCAGCTATCACCGGTGCAAGTTTCCAGGCGGCCATCAAAAACGGAAAGTTCCAGGGAACGATCTGTCCGACAACACCGATCGGCTCTCTTAAAATCAAGGACAGGAAGGTTTCATTCAGAATAGAGGCCTGTCCTTCTTCGGCTATAATACAGCCGGCAAAATACCTGAAATGTTCGACACTGTAAGGAATGTCGATGGCAAGGGTCTCACGAATCGGTTTTCCGTTATCTCTTGTTTCGACTTCGGCAAGCCATTCTTTGTTCTTATCAATAACATCGGCGATTTCGTGCAAAATCGCAGCTCTCTCCGCGGGAGTTGTTTTTTTCCAACTCTCAAAAGCTTTCCATGCGGCATGCACTGCATCATCTATATCTTGCTCTGTGGCTTGTGCGCAAAGCGCCATATGCGTACCGTCAATTGGGCTTGTAGCTTCGAATGTTGCGCCATCGGATGCGTCGCGCCATTTTCCGTCAATGTAAAGCCCGTACTTTTCCAACAACTTGTTGCTCATCGTTTTACCTCCTTTGCCATTTAATGAGTTTTTTGAGTTTTCTTATGTGGTTGCTTCTACTCCATCACCATAATAAAACCCCTTTCTATTCTTTTGTCGGTTTTGATACAGCTGTTTCAGAGTCAGTCATATTTTACCATATTGATGTGTTTTGGTCAATGTGTGGCGGAAACTTAAGCGGCGAATGTCTCCGGAAACGGATTGGCGATTTATGAAGACAGCTTTTCGCAATGCCGCTCCAGGGGACAAGCCGCGCAATCCATTTTCTTTTTGCAATGCTCCTTGCCATTGTGCACAATCAGGGCATGAAATCGGTTGTAAAGCTTTGCGTCCCGGGGAAGCCCGCTTTCGCAAAAGCTCTTCACGTCCATATAGGTCTCTCCGGCGTCGACCGGATAACGCCTGAACAGCCGCATCGTATAGGCATCCACTACAAAAGCCGGAAGATCAAAGGCATACAGCAGAATGGAATCCGCCGTCTCGTTGCCAACGCCCCGGACCTGCAGCAATTCAGCGCGCAGGTCCGGCAAGGGGCGGCTTTTTATCGCATCAGGATTGCAATCATAGCTGATAAACCATTCTGTGACGGCTTTCAGGTACTGAGCCTTCTGCCTGAAATAACCTGCGGGGCGGATGATCTCCTGAAGCTCCGCGACAGGCAGGCTGAGGACCCGCTCAGGCGACAGCTTTCCCTCGAACCGCCTGATCGCTTTTTCCACATTCGTCCAGGCCGTGTTCTGCGTGAGCACCGCGCCCACGATCACCTCAAAAGGCGTCTCCGCGGGCCACCAAAACAGATCGCCGTAATGTGAATTCAATGCGTGATAGATTCGCTCCAGCTTTCGCATCTGATCAATAACCTTTACATCATTTCATATGTCTTTTTGTTTGTCCGTCATCAGGCCCGTTAGCGTTCACTGATGTTTTTAGCCCGACCCAGGAATGCGCGGAACCCCGGGCTTGTCTTTTTTCCGTTTGTATCAGGCTGTTCCTTCCTTTCACAAGTACGCCGCCCTGTTCATGCCCATTGCTCCAAACGGTCAAAAATGCGATCACAAAGGTAGGTCAGATAGGGAGACGGGACTTTCTTCTGCCCGAAATCCCAGTCTTTCAATTTTTGATATATCGATTCGGGTGTAAAAAGGCCGTCGCTGCCCTGCTTGCCTTTGATATGGTTGATCATTTCAAGAAAGCGCGGGTCATCCCGCACAAACCCGTATTTGCTGAGAACGCCGGCCAGGCTGACGATGTCATACCAGCACGAAGGCGCCTTCAGCTTGCGGAAGTCGGTGCCCATATAGAACATGTACGGATGCAGATCAAGGCTGTGTTCCCAGAGGTTCAGCAAGGATTTTACAGAGGAAACAGCAGCCCGGGAATCTCTGTACTCCGGGATATGCGACAGCAAATCGGCCATGATCAGCGTCGCGTACGGGCAGCAGTCGTCCTTTCTTCCCGGCCCGCGGAACCTGCCCAGCTCAGGCGACACAGCGCAGGGGAATCCCTTGTCACGGCATAGGGAGACCAGATGATCCACACCGGGTTTGATGTATTCACGATATTCCATGCCCGCCTTCAGCAGAGCCAGCAACAGCAGGGGCGCGTCGCACAGGCACCAGCTGAACACATCCTCACCGGTACCGCCATAATGCCTGGGCACATTGGTCATGGACTGATACACGCCGTGCCCGTCCCGGTGCCGGATGATTGCGTCAATGGCCGCTTTGATTTCCGGGACCTGCGTATCAAATCCGAGGTCAAGCAGAAACAGCAGTTTGTGTATCGGCAAATCAGGATTTCTGTGATTTGTGACCAGGGTTCCATGAAAATCCGCGACATCTGAAAGGTATCGCCTGATCCGGCCGTCGGCCAGCGCCGCGTTTCTGATTTCAGCGAGCTTGTCCTTAGGTTCATGCCCCAGGTTGAGACGGATCGCGTATTTCAGCCAGTCGTCGCTGATCTCCAGCAGCTTTTGATAAGCCATTTCCATCAGACTCCTTTTTCTACCCGTGCTGTGCTATGAGACGATATAACTCAACAAACGATAATAGTCTATCGGATGGGCTTTCCGATACTCATCCGGCGTCTCCATTCAGGAGCAGCGCCATCATCTGACCAATACTCATCCATCTCGACAATCAAGCCATTCTCGATTTTGCAGAAGTTTACGACATGGAACGATGAACTGTGATCCTTTGGAAAAACTCTCACTGCAGTGATGATTAAATCCGCCGTTTCCTCAATGCGTTCAATTTTACCGGCCCATTGTCCGGGATATTCGCAATTTGCCCTGATATATTCTGACACTGTAAACAGCTCGTTGCTGCAATGCCACCGAATCACCGCGTCTTCATGAAAGTAACCCTGTAAAGACCTTTGATTTTGTGATAGCACATCTTTCCAGAATAGCTTTATGTCCATCGAACAATCCCTCAAATGATTTTTCCTTGCCCTTGAAGCTTTCATACCGTATTCCAAACAAGAGGATACGAAGCGATCATGTTGTATGGATGCCAACACTTTATCATATTAATCGATCCGTATCAAAAACAGATTTGAAATCAGCCGCTTGCCGCTTTTTGCCTGATATGTCTTCCAACCGCAGCCGGCCCTGGCCCGGGTTTGGCGCAATCTTGACACATATCCCCACTTTTACACTTCAAATTTATAACCTGGCTCAAAATTCTTATACAGTACAAGGCGTCTGAGCCTATTTTTTTGTCAAATTAGAAGAATTTGTATGTTTACCGCTAATTACCGTTATGGTATAATAATGATGTCATTTCTACCTGTAAGGAGGAGCGTCATGTATCTGAAGAAGATCCCCAACAAGAAGTCCGGCAAGACCTTTTTGTCCATCGTCAAGCCTTACTATCACAA